>Ga0074193_1001865_pt1 | contig 22255 bp, 18 predicted proteins | sample EPASupsiteHSE605_FD_64523 | JGI IMG/M metagenome (GOLD analysis project Ga0074193, IMG submission 64523) | Bioremediated contaminated groundwater from EPA Superfund site, New Mexico - Sample HSE6-05 | ecosystem: Environmental > Aquatic > Deep subsurface > Groundwater > Contaminated ... | reverse complement strand
GACCTTCCGGTCATGATTCTGGACGAGGCGACCTCGTCGATTGACACGCGCACCGAAGCGATCGTTCAGAAGGGCATGGACCGCCTGATGGAGGGAAGGACTGTGTTCGTCATCGCCCACAGGCTGTCTACGGTTCAGAATTCGGACGTAATCATGGTACTCGACCACGGCAGAATTATCGAGCGGGGAAGCCACGAAAAGCTCATCGCTCAAAAGGGCAGATATTATCAGCTTTACACCGGCGCTTTCGAACTGGAATAACAGGAATGAAACGGCCCAAAGGGAAGCAGCGCAGAAAGCTTTTCGCGGGCCGTTTTATGCGGCTTGTCTGCCAATCGGCGGAAGCCGGATCGAAACGATGATGCCCGAATAATCAGAGATGTGCTCGAAAAAATGGGCTTTAAACGCTATTGCTACCTTAAAGAATGTGAACCGCACGGGCAGCGGGATAACAGAATGTTTGCCTGAAATAAACGAACATATTCAGATAGACAGTTCTGCTGGCAGTGCCGATGGATTATGTATTAATAATTCTGCATTACGGGCGGAAGGCCGCACCGAAATCAGGATAAAATGATGCTCGATTACTTGACAGAGGGACTTACAAATTGCTATACTGTACAAGCGCCAAATCGTCCGGAGAGCTGTCCGAGTGGTTTATGGAGCCGGTCTTGAAAACCGGTGATGCCGCAAGGCACCGGGGGTTCGAATCCCTCGCTCTCCGCCATGTAAACTCGCTGAGGACCGCCGGAACCATACGGAGAAGTACCCAAGTGGCCGAAGGGGCTCCCCTGCTAAGGGAGTAGTGTGCGAGAAGCGCAGCGAGGGTTCAAATCCCTCCTTCTCCGCCAATACGACAAGACACTTTCGTGAGAAGTGCTTGTCATCAAAACTTAAGAGGTTTTGGGGTCGTGGGCATAGATACTTTTACCCTCCGCGCTAATTTCGGCGGCCCGCACCGACAGGGGGATGTTGTTGTCGAAGATTTTCAGCTTGCCCCCATAGGCTTCCCGGAGCAGGGCGATGATGTCTTTGGCGTAATTGGTACGTTCGTTTACCATCGTCAGCAGGATTCCGTCGATCTGCAAACGGGGGTTGAGCTGCTTTCTCACCCTGCCGATAGTCTGTAAAAGCTGTTCCAAGCCCTTGACGGGCAGATATTGGGCCTACACCGGGATCAAAACAGTATCGGCGGCGGCCAGGGCATTGACGGTCATCATACCCAGGCTGGGCATACAGTCCAGAATCACATAGTCGTATTGCCGTTTTACGCCTTCCAGGTATTGCCGCAGGATGGTTTCGCGGCTCATGGCGTTGACCAGCGACACTTCGATCCCGGACAGCTCGATGTTGGCGGGCATGAGATCGACGCCCTCCGCGTGATGCAGGATACCTTCCTGTTCTGCGCCAATCCGATGCCGAGATTGGCGCAGGTGGTCGTCTTGCCGACGCCGCCCTTTTGGTTGGCGACGGCAATCACGTTAGTCATGTGATTTCACCTCCCGAAATAGAAAAAACACCACTTATCTGCGATACAGATAAATGGTGTTTTTATTGGAACAATACATCCTACAATCATGCTGTTTCGACGTTATTTGATATACGTACACTATTCTGGCGATATTGCTGTTGGCCATTACATATCACTTTTCAAAGTGTCCTGTTTCGCCTACATTGTTGTTGGCCGAATTACAAGACACTTTTTTTAAAGTATCCTTTTTAGCCTACATTGTTCTCCGCCAAATGCCCACAGTATCTAGGTTTGCGATACTGCGGGCATTCTTTTTTTATGTTGGTGAGTTACCGGAAATAATGCAAAATTATGCCCCACTGTGCGGTACTCCAGAGGACACTTTACTTAACAATTTGTCTTTCGAGCCGTCCGCCTAAACAGCTTAATATCTCGTTTGAAATTGTTCCTGTCTGGTCCGCAAGGTCACATGCGGTGATCTCCACACTTCCGGACTTGCCGATCATCACCGCAACATCGCCCGTTTTAGCGTCGCGCACACCGGAAAGATCAACCATAGTTTGATCCATGCAGATGCGCCCAATAATGGGAGCCACACAGCCGTTGATCAAGGCTTTCCCCACGCCGCAGGACAGTGCGCGTGGAATTCCATCCGCATAGCCGATGGCTAATACGGCAATTCGGGTATCCTGCTTGGCTATATACTGCAAGCCGTAACCGGCTGCTTCCCCCTTGTACAAATCTTTTATTAATGCCACTCTCGCTTTGACAGACAGTACAGGCTTAAGGTGAACGGTGCAGTTTTCCGAGTCGGTGCGAGTACTCAGGATGCCATAGAGCGCAATTCCGACACGCACGTAATCGCCGGTCAATTCCGGGTAATTCAGTACTCCATAGCTCGCCTGCAAATGGGATTTGGGGCAAACGCATCCGCGTTCTTTGAGCAGAGACAGGACGTTAAAAAATGCGCGCGCCTGCTTCATGGTAAAGGTCTTATCCATCGGGGTTGTTGTATCGTCTGCGCACAGATGGGAATAAATCCCTTCAACTCTCAGATTGCGATACTGAAAAATCCGGCTTATCTCATCAATCCTTTCAAAACGCTCCCCTAAACGGTGCATTCCCGTGTCAATCGCGATATGAACCTTTATTTTTTTACCGTATTCATTAAGAATCTCGGCATATGCGCCGTCTATTACCGCTTGTGAAAGGCGATAGCGTCGCAGGTAATGGAATTGTTCAGGGTGCGTGTAGCCTAAAATCAGAATTTCTCCTCGAATTCCGTTCCTGCGCAGCTCGATGCCCTCTAAAACGGAGGCAACGCAAAATGCTTTAACGCCCATCGCATTCAACTCCTGCGAGATCAGAACCGCGCCGTGACCATAAGCGTTGGCCTTCACCACCGGCATCAGTTCGCAGCCATCAGGCAATAAAGAGCGGAGCGTTTCAACGTTATGGCGCAGCGCCTCCCGATCAAGCTCAATCCACGCCCGCCCTTTTTGAAATGTACTTTTGCTGCCAAATATTCGCAGCCTGGCTGTGAATGCGGAAAACAGAACAGACAATGCGGCTACCGTCAGATAATGGATCAGGCTGTTTCCCACCAGCACGTCTGCCATTCCGGCAACCTTAGCCGCTCCGCGCACCGCGACAATAAAAAGAGGGTGAATGAGGTAAATCCAGGTCGAGGCTATCCGAAGATATCTGTTTTGCTTCCGGTTCCATGCCAAGACGAGCGGATACAGAAAAAACATGCATGGAAGCAATGCGATGTACATGCTATCGTGGCGCTGCCATCCCAGATAACGAAGGACAAAGCCTTCGACGGACATGATAGTCAAGGAAAAAACAAAGCCGGCTGCATTGATTTTCGGCGTATGGCGCTGCGGAGCGTGTCCAAACCATGCCCCCATCACAAGAAAAATCGGCGCGTAAAAAAGGCCGTTGCGGGTATAGGAAAACACATGAAAGCCCGCATCATAGAGGGAGCGTAGAACAGGCACTTCTGAAACGACGCCGAAATAACTGTCACCTAAAAGTCCGACGCCATATAATAACAAGGAAATTCCAAGGACGCCTTTAAACGGCAGTCTCTTGGCTAACAGATACACAAGCAGAACGCCAAGGATAGATGCCGGCAAATACCACAGATGGTAGAACGTGCCGTCGAACAGGACCATGCGAATAACGTCCTCAGCGCCAATCCCTTTAAAATGTCCTGCGTATAGATTAATAGGCAGATAAATAACCGAGGCCGCAGCATATAGAAGCACGGCTTTTTTAACAAAGCGCAGCAGCAGGCGCGCATCGGAGCTTTTATCGAACAGATACTGCGGCAGAATAAAGCATCCGGTCACCATCAGAAAAAAAGGTACGGCAATCCGGGCGACGATCCGTGCCAGGAAAAAATCCGCATTGCCGTTGAAAGAGGACAACGGCGAGGTGTGAATACAGATTACCAACAGGGCTGCTATGAGCTTAAAAACGTCAAGCCCTCCGTAGCGCTTATCTTTCGACATTCCCATTTCTCCACTCGGTAAGGACAAACCCGTCCACGTTATTGCCGGATACCGAGTATGGAATGTCGGCGTTTATTTCAATCGCAGTATCCGTGCTTCCTGCCGTTTCCACATAAGAAACAGAAACATGCTGACGATCTGTCTGATAATCAAAGCGTCTTTTCCCGAAGGCAAAGTCCTTCAAAAATGAGAGATATTCTTCTAGAGTGAAGCTCATCTTAGTCATGATCGCAGCGTGGGGCGCGCCCACATAGCGAAAATGCCACGGCTCATGTGTAATACCCGTAATGTCCTCTTTCCCCTGCGGGTAGCGTTCAATGAAGCCGTAGGGTATGGCCTTTTCCCTGAAAGTCTGGCAAATGCCGGAGTAAGGGAAGTCCGGTCGTATGAAATCGATCTGGGGTTTTTTTAAGCCCAAGTCGATGGCAAGCCCGGTCTGATGTTCGCTGCAATCCGGCTTGGCCACGAATTTTTCTGTGAATTCAGGCCCATTTTCTTTCAAAGACTGGTCGAAAATTGCCTCCTGTTCCCGCTTCGAACGCCAGCCGCTGACTGCGCTGATCTGCGCCCAGCCGTCGATGCCGTTCATCAGACCGGATAACAGCGCCGCCGCCCGGCGTTCCAGAAAAACCCCGTTGGTTTCTTTGTTTACAGGAACTAACCGGCATTCTTCAATTCCCGCGTGAAAAGCATGCTGTGCGTTAACCAGAATCAGATTACCCGCATGAACGGTTTTTTCCGGAAGAATGATTGTTTTCATGCGCGAACCGCCAATTCTATCACGTAGGAGATTATCTGCTCAAATGAGATTCCGATAGCCTTCATCATATTGGGAAAGCGGCTGTGGGATGTAAACCCCGGAATGGTATTGACTTCGTTGAATACAATTGCGCCATATGCGTCAAGAAACATATCCACACGCGCAAAGCCACGGCATCCCAATACCCGATAGATGATCCTGGCGGTTTTTTTGATTTCTTCGGCTTTTTCTTTTGAGATCCTTGCGGGGAGATGAATCGCGGAGGTTTTGAGCGTATACTTCTCCGCAAAGTCAAAGAAGCCGCTTGAAAGTTCGATTTCGTCGACTTCTCCAACGGTCAAGTCATCGTTCCCCATAATGGCGCAGCCAACCTCAAATCCTGTAATGTTCTTTTCGATGACCGCCTGATCGTCATATGAAAAAGCAAGCTTAATTGCATCAGGCAATTTGCGCCGGTCAGTTACCTTTGTAATGCCGAACGAGGAACCGGCTCTGATTGGTTTGACAAACAGCGGGTAACCGAGGCCTTCCGCCTGCGCCAGGGCTTTTTCCGCATCCATGCTCTTTTCCAGTACAAAAGAATCGGGGACCGGTATCCCGGCGGCACGGACAAGCCGATGCGCGCGATCCTTATCCATGCAAAGGGCCGAAGACAGCGTTCCGCAGCCAACCAGAGGGATTCCGGCAAGCTCTAGCAGTCCCTGAACTGTTCCATCCTCACCGTTCCTTCCATGAAGAACGGGAAATGCGGCGTCGATGGAAATAACTTCAGTCCTGTCTGGATGAAAGACCAGCAGGGTATGCGCAGTGCGATTCAGGGAGAGCGCAGCGGGAATGCAGTCCAAGGAGTTGCACCAGGTATCCCTGGCAATTTTCTCAATATCGCCATCAAAACGAAACCAGTCGCCCTTGGAAGAAATGCCGATCAGGACAGGCGCATATTTTTCCGCGTCCATATGGCTGATAACGGAATGAGCGGATTCAAGCGATATTCCGTATTCTGGGGAAAGACCGCCGAAAATAACGGCAATATTAAGTTTTCTCATATGTGGATCATCCTTTCTCAACGATCTTCGTCCCATCGGGAAGTTGATATCCGATTTCACATTTGTTCCGATATAGGCGCTTTGAGGAAACACACTCGACGGAAGGCGTTGAAATAACTGTTTGCATGACATCCACTTCCTCAAAGATCTTGCCGCTCCTGCGGTAATACAGTGGCTGTCCGTTTGTTACTTCATAGGCATACCCCGTATCCTTATCTGTGAAGATCCGACCAATGATGCGTTCCTCATCAAAGACGATGCTGATCTGAAAGGCGGTTTCCGTTTCGTTTTTAACCTTCAGATCAAGCCAGCCCTCAGATACGGTTGCGTCAACCCCGATTAACGCATCGCTTGGCGGTTCCGGGAAGTCCTTAACGTTATGCCCGTGCCTTTCAATAATGGTAAGAGGGGTGTGCAGGAACATCCAGAACAGCAAGTTGCTCATTTGGCATAAGCCGCCGCCTGGCGCGGTTATAAGCTTGCCGTCAATCACAGTTAAGCCGTCTTTGAACGGAATATCACGGTCCGCATATCGCGCCAGTTTCCAGAATGAAAAGGTTTCGTGCGGCTTAATGACAACCGTGTCCAGCGTGGCCGCAGCCAGCTTCAGGTTAAACACCTTGTTTTCCTGATACAACATATCAAAGCCGGTCTCCCGGTTATATAAAGGGCAGCTTGTTTCAAAAAGCTGATATGGCAGCAGGGCTTTGTTTTTTGTGGACGCATAGCGGCTGCCGTCCAGTCGCATCCCGGTATAAAAACAGAATAATCGCTGCTTCGTCCGAAGCGGCAGCAGCCATGGGAATCGCTGTGTAATACGTTTTCGGCTCATTTCCAATTCCTTTCCACTATATAAAAGCCTGTCTGCTTGATAGGACTATGCTATCAAAAGCAGACAGGCCGTGTTTTAATATTGAGTTGCTAAACCCTAAGAAGCGCTTAACGCAGAATTGATGTTTTCATAAGCCGGCAGCGATACGATGAAAGTGACGATGTTGTTTGCGCTCTGCGCTGTAATTATTCCTCCATGCAGGGCGACGATTTCTTTTGCGATGGATAAACCCAGCCCTGATCCGCCCGTATCAGAGGCGCGCGCTTCGTCAAGCCTGTAAAACTTCTCGAAAATAGCAGATAGCTTCTCTTTTGGAATGGTATCAACCTTATTTTGAATTGTGACCACAACGGCATCATCCGATTTTATCGCGGAAATCGAAATTTCCGTATTCGGATAGCTGTACGCCGCCGCGTTTTTCAGGATATTGTTAAATACTCTCGCCAGCTTTACCGGGTCGCCGTACGCGGTTAGGTTTTCATCGGCATGCAATACTGCGGTATTTCCTCTTTCGGATAAAATCGGGTAGAATTCATCCACCATCTGCGCAAGCATGTAGTATAAGTCGATTTTTTCTTTTTCCAGCTTGATTTGCTGCAAATTGTAATGCGTAATTTCGAAAAACTCGTTGATCAGCTTTTCCAGACGGTACGCTTTATCAAGCGTGATATGTACGTATTTTTCCCTTTGCTCTGCGGGCATATCGTGAACTTCATCCAACAGGCTTAAATAGCCTATTACGGAAGTAAGCGGAGTCCTGATATCATGGGCCAAATAAACAACAAGATCGTTTTTCCGCTGCTCTTCCGCCTGAGCCCTTTCCGCGCGCTTTTTCAGTTTGTCTTTAACCTCGTTTAATTTCGTTTCCATGAAATTGAGTTCATGACTCATCACTATTGGCTCGTCGGCTTCTTCCGCCAATTTGTCAATACCCGAAACGATCTGATCGAAATATCTTGTAAACCAGGGCATAGATAGCCGTAGTAAAATGAAAAAGAAAGCGACCATGGTAGCGCCGATAAGCAAATCAATATTATTCCGTATCACTTGCTGGTATATATCACGGGCTGAATTCCAATCCGTATTCCATATAAAGCCGATAATTTGAACCAGAAAATTCGCAAATTTTCCCCTCAACGCCATGAACAGACCGAAAACAAGTACGACGGCAGCTCCAAGTACGGCAATGGTTTGATTGAAAAGCTTCCAAAGCAGTTTATAATATACTTTTCCCTTTAGCACTCTATTTTTCAATTTTATAGCCAACCCCCCATACCGTTCTGATGTACTTCGGATTATCTACCGTGTCACACATCTTTTCGCGCAAGTGACGGATATGTACGGTGATCGTATTGTTGCTTTTGCTGTAATACTCATCCTTCCAGATTTCATGGAAAAGTTCTTCGGCGCTCACAACGCTCCCTCTTCGCTCTAAAAGGATGCGCAGTATGGAAAACTCCGTTGGAGTCAGCTCAAGGGCCTTTTCGTTCAGCAGGCATTCATGGGTAGCTATATCCATAACTAAGCCCGAGTGGGCAATAACGGTTTCAGGAACAGAGGCGGTCTGTTTCTGACTGTATTTCTTATACCGCCTCAGCTGCGCTTTTACCCGCGCCAGCATTTCAAGGGGCCTAAACGGTTTCGTGATGTAGTCATCTGCCCCCAGTGTCAAGCCGGTGATCTTATCGGTTTCCTGATCCTTCGCCGTGAGCATAATAATGGGATAAGTATACTGCTCACGTATTTTTTGACAGAGCGTGAGGCCGTTTATGTCCGGGAGCATGATATCCAGAATTGCGAGGTCAAGTTCGGTAGTATTGATACAGGCAAGCGCTTCCTTAGCGCAGTAGAATTTGAAAACCGTATAGTTCTCATTTTGCAGATACACCTCTATTAAATCCGCAATTTCATGCTCGTCATCAACTATAAGAATTCTGTCATTCATCACTTCGTACTTCCTTCTAACGAGTCGGATAGAATATATTATTTTATCAAATCAATTCAGCCGGTGTGTGTTTCCCGGCATAAGAAATCATTAATATTTTCATAAGGATAAGGATTTTCATCTTGTGCCGTAAAACGCTTCCTATTTTACATTGGTCATAGATTTATATAAATATTGTATTTTACAAAGCTAAAATGTACAAGTTTGTTAAATTGTATATACTGCAGAAAAAAGATCTGTGTCTAATGATTTGCGGGCTTTGCGCTGGAACGGGGAACATAAAACCCAATCCTGCCGTGGATAATTCCCCAAATAGCTGATTACAAGCGAAGGAAAGAACCAATCCACGCGGCCGCGCTGCCAATAAGCTGAAACGCCGTACCCGGCCGCGCTTCCGAACCACTATAAAAAAGTAAGCCCTGCGGAAGAATTGCTGTGCAGAGCAACTTTAGGGACCAACGCATAAAATATATCGGGTAAGCGAAGGTGCTTGTTTTCTGTGACTAGAGGTAAGCGCCTATTTTTATTGTAATAGGGGTGTAATCATGTGCGGCATATCCGGCTTTTGCGATTTTAAAGAGAATTATCTGTATAATGCGGAGAAATGGAACCAGATTCTGATTGCGATGAGGGAAAGCATAGAGCATCGCGGCGGCGACCAGACAGGCGAATATCTGGATAAGAATGTGGGGCTGGCGCATGCAAGGCTATCGATTCGGGATCTTGCCGGCGCAATACAACCGATGAAGCGCAGGGTAAATGACGCCGATTATGTGATTGTTTATAACGGGGAGATCTACAATGTTGATGAGTTGACTGCTCCCCTAAAACAAAAAAATTATATTTTCGAAACCACTGGAGATACGGAGGCCGTCCTTTATTCTTATATAGAATATGGACCTGATTTTGTATCTAAACTGAACGGTATATTTTCCTTTGCAATTTGGGACGGCAGAGAAAAGAGGCTGATGCTATATCGGGACCGTGTCGGAATAAAGCCGCTGTTTTATTCGATAAAAAACGGTTTGCTGGTTTTCGGCTCAGAAATCAAGGCACTTTTCGGCCATCCTGAAATCGTTCCTCAAGCGGACGAGAACAGTTTGAAAGAAATTTTCGCATTGGGACCAGCAAGAACTGCCGGCTGCGGCGTCTTTCGGGGAATTCATGAACTGCATCCGGGTAATTTTGCGATATTTTCGGCGGACGGTTTTCAAGAGTATCATTATTGGAAGCTTGAAGCCAGACCGCATGCCGACAGTTATGAAAAAACGGTGGATACCGTATCGTTTCTGGTTCAGGATTCCATTACGCGGCAAATGGTTTCGGATATTCCGGTTTGCACGTTTTTGTCCGGAGGTCTTGACTCCAGCATAGTCACGGCTGTGGCTTCCGGATTCATGCAGGCTAACGGGCATACGCTCAATACGTTTTCCTTTGATTTCACGGATAATGACAAGTATTTTTGCTCCAATCAGTTCCAGCCAACGCGGGACCGGTACTACGTAGACCAAATGCTGTCTGTATTTCCGCTGAATCACACCTATCTGGAGTGCGACGAAAAGATCCTGGTAGATATGCTGCCCAAAGCCATGCGCGCCAAGGATCTTCCCGGAATGACGGATGTGGACGCGTCTTTAATGTATTTCTGCTCTTTGGTAAAAAAACAGAATAAAGTTGCCCTGACGGGAGAATGCGCCGATGAGATATTCGGGGGATATCCGTGGTTTTACCGTGATGATCTTTTGCGTACGGATGGTTTCCCGTGGTCAAGCGATTTGTCCGCCAGAACAGCCCTGCTGAAAGACGAAACCGTTGCATCGCTTGATCTCAAGGGATATGCCCGGCAGCGCTATGAAGAATCTGTCAAATCCGTACCTCGTCTTTCCGGAGAATGCGCCGAGGAAAGCCGCCGACGGGAGATCAGCTATCTGAACATATGCTGGTTCATGTCGACTCTGCTGGACCGTATGGATCGGGCAAGCATGTCGTGCGGTCTGGAAGCGAGAGTGCCGTTTGCGGATCATAGAATTATCGAATATTTGTACAACGTACCGTGGAGTATGAAATACCAAAATGGCAGGGAAAAGGCGCTGCTTCGTGACGCCTGCCGGGGCCTTCTTCCGGATGTAATTTTAAACCGGAAGAAAAGTCCCTATCCGAAGATCTATAATCCGGAATATGAAAGACTCCTTATTAAGGAGTTCACAAAGGTGCTGCAAGATCAAAATTCTCCGATCAACAGATTTATCGACCGGGATAAAACAAACAGGTTTTTATCGGTTCCGAAAGACTATGGGAAACCATGGTTCGGGCAGCTGATGGCAGGCCCGCAGTTGGTTGCTTATATGCTTCAGGTCAACGACTGGATGATACAGTATCATTTATTTTAACCCGGTCGCCATTTCCAGCCTTTGGAGACTGCGCTTTGCGCGATTCTGCTCAAAGGCTTATTTTGTTTGCGCCGGAACGCTTAATATAAAGATATGCTTTTGATGAATCCTGCCAAAGGCGGATGATATGCTGAAAGAAATAAACCTGGCGCCTACATTGATTCCTTAAAAGAACGATTCAATCGTACCGTGACCTTCCTCGAAAATCATGATCCATAAAATCTTTAAAGTTTTATTTGCTGCTAGCACCCCCATTATCCCCTGAATATTATATTAAAGACTTGGGGGTGATGGGATTTTATGAAATTTATGATTTTCGGAGCGGACCGCCGGAACGCTTTTTTGACTGAATTCCTGATAAAAGCCGGCTGGGAGCAGGGAAAAGATGCCGATCTGCTTGTTATTAGCCCAAACGAAGAGATTTTCGATTATATTCATTATTCCAAGGTTGGCGCATTGATTTTTGGAGGAAAGAACGGAACGGAACAGGAGATCCAAGCGGCCGGCAGGGTGAAATTAGAACCTGGCAGCGAATACAAGCGGAAAAATTCCATTGCCACTGCGGAAGGGGCATTGTCGATAGCCATATCAGAGACAGAACATACCGTGTCCGACAGTAAGGTTCTTGTTTTGGGTTATGGATTTTTGGGGAAGGAAGTGAGCGATCTTTTTCAAAGAACAGGGGCAAAAGTAACGGTGTGCAGCAGGAGGCCGGAACAGCTTGAAATGAAAGGACTTCAGCATATGCCTCTGAAGGAACTGAATGCGCTGCCGTACGACATTATATTAAACACGATTCCCGCCCAGATCCTGCAGGATGCGCTTTTTGAAAGCGCTCCCGAAGGTTCAATATTAATTGAGCTTGCAAGCAAACCGTGCTGCAACCCGAATCAAGAAAAAGTCAGAATTATCAAAGCGGGCGGGCTGCCCGGCAAATATAGCCCATATTCGGCAGCTTTGTATATGTTTGAGGAAATAACTGGCAGGACAGGGAGACAATAAAATGTTTGAAACCGTATCCGGTAAGAGCATCGGTTTTGCAATTACCGCGTCATTCTGCACGTTTGAAGAAATAATGCAACCGCTAACGGCAATCGTGGAGCAGGGGGGCAAAGTAACTCCGATCATGTCTTTTAACGCATCGAGCATTGACACCAGATATACGGGCGCAAAGGAATTCAAGGACAAGTTAAAAGAGATAACGGGGAACGAGATTATTGATACGCTTGTAAAGGCAGAGCCTATCGGGCCTAGAGCGCTGTTTGATATCATCATAGTTGCGCCGTGTACGGGCAATACTTTGGCGAAACTGGCATGCGGGATATCGGATACTCCCGTAACGATGGCGTGCAAAGCGCAGCGAAGAAATGATCGGCCCGTTATCTTGGCGATTTCCACAAACGATGCGCTGTCGGCCAACGCGTCAAACATCGGGACGCTCCTGAATAGAAAGGGATACTATTTTGTACCCTTTAAGCAGGATAACGCAATAAAAAAACCGAATTCCATGATTGCGGATATGAGTTTAATCATTCCTGCCGCCATCGCGGCGCTAAACGGCATGCAGCTGCAGCCGATGCTGTTATAAGGCGCAGACAATAACGTGCGGACTGGCAGATGATAAGCGGTTCAGCCGCGTTTCTTGAGGCTGATAATGATGATTCTGTATTTTCAGCTGAATTAAAAGCCCATTTCATGGGCTTTTTAAATTTTAGCCTGATATTTAGGGCTTCTCCAAGTTATTAACCAGGCGCAGGCTTTCGCCTGTCAGCTGCATACTTTTAAATACTCAAAAACCAGCGCAAAAACCAGTTCCGAGGGTTCCGGTTTCCCATGTCCGCTGCATTTGCAGAGGTTCTATTTCATTCTCCTTTGTTCTGTAAAACTGATAAACTGCCAGACTTCTTCGGCTTTTTTGTAATCTGCCGGACGAATATAAACGATATGGAATTGAGTTCTTTCCCACAGTTAACGGGCGCCGTAATCGTGATCATGAAGCTTCACACATTATATGACACATAGCATATGATGGAATAACTCGGAAAGGAGTGATTGAAACATGCCTAAAATAGATCTATATAATCTTAAAGCCAGTGTGGAATTTCCGATTAGCGGAACACAGGAAGCAGCTAAAAGTTTACAGTTGACTGCAAGCGCCAGTTCCGAAGTCGGTGTTTTAACCGGAACCGTCACTTCCGGAACATCGCCGGTTGCGGACGCAACGGTCAAAGTGTTTGATATAAACGACAATCCTCTTTATCACGGCAATACAAACCCCGTAGGGCAATACACAATTCCGGATATAGCAAGCGGCACATATAAAGTAACCGTTGCAAAAAACGGATACCTGACGCCTGACGCTGTTTCTGTAACCATTGCGGCGAACCGCCCAACAACGGTGAATTTTTCTCTCACCGCTGATCCGAACGCTGCCTTGAACATTTTGTTTGGAATCGTTCGGCAGGCTGTTGTCCTCACACCGATTGCAGGCGCGACCGTCAACATATTCCAGGTTGTCGACAGCGTTATGACTTTAACCGCCACCACGCTGACAAATAGCACCGGCCAATATCTTGCGCCCGATTTAGCTGCCGGGAATTATGTCGTTGTTTCAAATAAGTCCGGCTATAATCAGACAACCAGTACCACGGTTACGCTGACAGCTTCGGACATCGAAGCCCTGGATTTAGCCATGACGGTCAATACCGCCACCAATACGGGCACGATTAGCGGCATTATCAGCGACGCAAGCACACTGCTTCCCATCCCGAACGCAATTGTCGCGCTGTATTCCGTTATCGGAACAACGGAAACGGTTACGCGAATTACAAGAACCAATACGGGCGGCAGATATTTGTTCGGTAATGTGCTTACCGGAGACTATATCATAAAGGCATTTGCGCAAACGACCATTTTGTAGGAAGAAGGTATTTCGGTTACATGGCCATTAGAGATATTTACTTGCTGCAATGTTCCAATGGCTTTCATTTGAATCCGCGACAGGAGGTCTCCGTTGACTTGGCCCTTAATAAGGTGCCATTAGAACCGCGAACTCTTATATCAGGGCAGGTGATGGGGAGCTGCGGCCCGTTGCTTGGAGCAACCGTCAAAGTGTTTTCCATGGATTATACACCCTTGCTGCATACCGTAACGGATGCAGAAGGGCGGTTCCGATTCAGAAATATGCTTTACCCCGGAAATTACCGACTGATCGCAACAGCCGACGGGTATAGCGTATCTTCGAACTATATGGTGTTTCTTGAACCTAAAAACCCGGTAAACATTATCATAAAACTGAAAGTCAGCGATCTTGTGAATCATGCAACGATATACGGCATCGTTCGAGATAATAACTCAGGGTTCGGGCTTTGCAATGCCTGTATGCGCGTCTATAAAGACTGTAACTTTGAAAAAATCGAGGCAGTATCACGATCAAATGAAGACGGCGAATATATGATTTATGGCCTGGACCCGGGAAAATACCGCATAACCGCAAGTAAAAAGGGCTTTGTCTTTCAGCAACCCGTATTTTTTGAATGTTTTCCAAACGAAACCCTTCCGCTTGATTTATTTCTTTATGAGGATATGCGCCTGCGGAATGGCACGGTAACAGGGAAAATCGAGCATGACGGGATGGCCGTGCCCTGCGCTGCCGTTGCGCTTTACCGTGTGGAAAACAACAAGCATACCCTTATTGCGGTTAAAAAGACGAACGACGAGGGGGTCTATTTGTTCGGCGATGTCCAGCCGGGCGCATATCTCATAAAAGCAAAGCTAGAGGGCCAAACGGAGATAAGTCATGAGGCTGACGTCTCATAGCTGCGTTGAATGTAAATTATGAAGTCCGGGTATCTGAATCCCGGGCTTTCTTTATCCGCTTTTCTCAACATCCGCCGATGGATTCTTCTCCTTTGCCGTATCATCCGGAGCGGCGGTGTCGCTGGTTTTTTACATTGTGGCGCAGATGACAAGGAAACGAAGCTGATTGGGATGCCGTCGCGTGCGAAGCTTCTACGGGAAGCCATCAACATACGATCTCGCATTGATTGGCGGGAATCCATCGGGTATGCTGCAAAGCACTTTGAAAGCATCTGCCGAAGCAATTGAAAAGTAGTTCAGCGCCGGAACGTATGATAAAGGCGGAAACCCTTATAAAACAATCAGAAAATCATCCCCGATCGTGCGTTAACAGACATACGCAAAAGCACCAATAGCAGCATGCAGAAGGGAAGATATCCGTACCGAGAAGCCGAAAAGCCGAATTCATGCGAAAAGACCAGAAGACGTTTTGCGGCAGCATCGGGGATAGAAATCTCTCATATATGCAAAAGCCATGATCAAGGGGATATTGATGCACATATTGAGCGGTGTCACACGATTTTCGGCGCGACTTTTATTTCGTCCATCGGATGTACCTTGAGCGTATGAATTCCATGATAATATTGACAGCTGTACGATTTATGTATATTATTTCATTTCAAGATCGCTGTTGCGCCAGGAGGCAAATGTGAAAAGGAACCTGCTTTATGCATTTAAACGCACTCTGCCAATAATGGCGGGGTTTTTCCCGCTGGGCCTGGCTTACGGCATTCTGATGTTCAACGCCGGATATAATTTCCTGTGGACCGGACTGACCAGCGTCACAGTTTTGGCCGGTTCACTGCAATTTCTGATGCTGGACTTTTTTGCCGGAGGGGCGCCGGTGTTCACAATCATTGTGATGTCCCTGCTGCTGAACAGCAGGCATATTTTTTATGGACTATCCTTTATTGAGGATTTTAAAAAATACGGCCCGTGGAAGTACTTTATGATCTATTCGCTTTCTGACGAGAGCTATTCATTGCTTTGTTCCTACAAGCCGCAGGAAGGCGGGGATGCCAAGACAGTGAATATTCTGTCCTCCGGATTTGTGGTCTTCTACTGGACGGCGTTTTCCATGCTGGGAGGCCTTCTCGGGAAGCTAATAACATTCGATATAACCGGCATTGATTTCGCGCTGACGGCCCTGTTCGTTGTCATACTGCTTGATCAAATGCGCGACGCGGGCAGCAAGCTTCCGGCGGCGATTGCCGTTGTATCCGGCGTTCTTTGTATTCTCGTCTTCGGAGCGTCCAATTTCATTCTTCCGTCGCTCGTGGTAACCGTGGCGGTATTGGTTTTTTTCCGTCCTCAGCTTGAGCGAACTTTGGCGGTTATGAAAAAGGAGGATGAATGATATGGCGATTTCAGTCGGATATTCGGTTATGATCATCCTTATATGCGCTGCATGCACGCAGCTTGAACGGGCATTGCCATTCCTGATTTTCGGCAGAAAGCCGGTACCGAAGGTCGTCTATTATCTGGGCAGGATACTGCCGATGGCAGTCATGGCTACGCTGGTGGTATACTGCCTGCGCGGCATGACTTTTACCGCTTTGGAAAATTTCGCGCCGCAGCTTATCGCGGTAGCCGTAACGGCGGGACTCCATCTGTGGGAACACAATACCCTGCTGAGCATATTTGGCGGAACCGCTTGCTATATGCTGCTGGTGCAGCTGGTGTTTTAGAGGCATAAACGGGCATAAAATGTTTGGTCACTCGGAAAAACGGACTGCACATTAAGCATCTGAAGAAAACCGGATAAATGGTTCAAAAAGACATTTTCGGCAGTTCCCAAGGCATTTGTTCCCGGCCGCTGGTATCCGGAAGAACTGTCAACGCACCGACTGATTTAACGCTTATGTTCAAACATGGACTGGTGAACTGATAAGCAAAAACTGGGAAAAAAGATGGGAATCGGATGTTAAGGACGTCCGATTCCCATCTTTAAAGGCACATGGATTGTTCCGTCGAACAACTGACGGCTTCTAACGTTTTATTCCTTTGAAAAATCGCTCTTTGGATGTCCGCAAAGCGGACATTTCCAATCATCAGGCAGCTGTTCAAAAGGAATATCGCCATCATAGACATATCCGCAAATCTGGCATACCCATTTTTCCTTCTTCATATCCGGGAGTTTTCCTGTTTTTTTAAACAACTTGAAAGCTTCCATAGTTTCGGCTTTCATATCTTTTTGATAATTACCATAGACGATCGGTTCACCCTCTCCCAGCCAGGCATCGGTAACATGGCAGAAAAAGGCCGTATGTGTTGACAGCTCTTTTGAATCTGTCACTTTACAGCGCAGGTAAGCGGCGGCGCTTTCTAGGACTGGCAACCCTTCGACAATTTTAAACGGGATATTGGACCATTTGTCTTCATTCCGGCCAGACTGAAAGCCAAAGTTCCCGATAACAAACGGGTTAACATCCGTTCCGAGGACGGAAACGGTGAACTCCCCGGTCTGTTTAATCGCCGAATTTGTTTGGTTTGCCTGAATACTGCAGAGAATAACGGTTGGGACGGGCGAGCTTGTCGACTGTATAAATGCATCCACTATGCAGCCTGCATATTTGCCATCCAATTTTGTTCCTACAACGTAAAGACCGTAAGAGATCTTATACAAAGCTTTTGGATCCATAGAATCCTCCTGAAAAGCAATCGCAATTCAACGCTTAACAATTATCAAAGGACCAAAGTTGGCGCTGCATAAATGCGCGTTGCCAGTTCATTGTCGAGCATATAGAGGCCTTTGGGATCATTGCCGAATAAGTCATATTTCTTAACTATGGTTTCAGTGTTCTTTTCTTCTTCAATCTGCTCCTTGACGAACCAATCCAAAAGCTGCATCGTGCGGAAATCTTTCAGTTCATAAGCCGCCGCGTATATGTTGTTTATTGAGGCAGTGACCTTTTGCTCATGCTCGTATGCAGCAGCCGCGGGTGTTCTGAAATTGTCAAACTGCATGGTGGGAGCTTTAACGTCAAACAATTGGACCTTTTCACTGTTATTCTGAAGATACTTAATGAAAAGCATGGCGTGATCACGTTCTTCCTGCGTCTGAACATAGAACCAATTACCAAAGCCATTCAGTTCCTGATCAATATAGTAGCTGTGGATACTAAGATAAAAATAAGCGGAATACCATTCCATATTAATCTGGTCGTTGATCAACGCTGTAATTCTTTCGTTTAACATATGCGGTACCTCCTAACATTTTTTCTTTAATGGATCCTTCACAAATACTCGGACTTGGAATCCATATTATTCCCGTTTTTCTTTCCATGGAGATAAATTATTATATCACATCGCAACCTGATTATGGAAATAGTAAAGCGCATAAGTTCAAATATAGAGGGTAAATGAGAGTACTGAATCTTTGGCAACACAGGAGTTTACGGAACCCAATCGCCGGGTGAATTTGGCCTGCTATTTCGCCGCGGGCTTTTGCTGTCGCATGACGTTTCTGGCAATCTTCAATACAAAATTGCGGAGACAAACGATAAGCCGGCCGCCAACATCGGCGAGCTGCTGTTCAGACCATGCATTTCTGCTCACAGCCGCAGCACGGGACAGGCGCAGCGTGTTTTGAGAAACTCGATTAATATGCACATTCCGAATGATCGCCAACCCTGATATGGATAGCAAAAAGCAATATGCGCCAAAGGCATCTCCATTCCAGAATGGGCGGAAAAGCACTTTGCCGAAAGCATTTAACCGGATATGCAGGCGTATTATTCTCACGAAGAAATGTTCAGGCGTTCAAGCAATGTCAGAAAGGTAACTATATTTAACCGATGCTGAAGCCGCGCTAAACTTTTCTATCAGAGCCCTTTACTCTGCATTGATGTTATGATATGTTATAAAAGAACATAATAGAACTTAATATATGACATTTTGTCATGTCATACCTATCCCGGGTTTGGGCCTGAATTTCCCGTACAGGCGCTTCTGCCCTTCAGAAAAACTGTGACCGGCTTGATTGCGGAACAGAAATAGCGCGATTCGCGCTTATGTCAGGCAGGTCATCCGAGGGAATACAGGCCCCATACTATCTTTTTTGGCGCAGAATATGGACGATTCGGGGAGAAAGACCGGCGTGGAACCGACTGATTGGGATATCGGCCGCGAAATGCTCGCGGCTTCGACCGTAGCAGGAACATCTGCAATGGTTTTCGCAGACGCCGGCAGCGTTCGGTCACACGTAGGACAGAAATGCAAAAATACGTTGAAAGAAAAGGTAAAACATGATATAAAATAGATACTTTTTTTAAGTTTATCCAGTGTAATGTATTAGTGCAGTAATGTCTGATTGCCGTGAAGCTGATTGCCGCAGATTCAGCCGACCATGTTTGGGGGATGTTTGTTCCTGTGCAAAAGGGCGAGGCTATAATATGAGAAAAATCTATAAAAACCAGCGGGGATTCACGCTCACCGAGATTCTGATTGTATTGGCGATCGTCGTTGTTTTATTGGCGGTTGCGATACCTTCGATCGTCGCTGTTCAAAGCAATCTTACCATGACCGATCTGGATGCAGCCGCCAAGGAAATCTACACCGCGTCTCAGAATCGCCTTACCGCCCTGAAAGCCTCCGGAGAGCTTTCCGAATTGAACACCCGTCTTTATGAGGATTACGACGGACAAAACCTGCAAAACGCATTTAGCATGTCACCCTCGGATTATCCTTCCGGGGACGGCTGGATGTCCATGTACTATATTAAAAACAGCGACGCCGTGACAAACGATTACATCATGTCCGGGGTCGCCTTTCAGTCTCTTGACGGATATTACATCATCGAGATTAATCCCGAGAGCGGCGATACATACAGCGTATTTTACTGCGAATATGAAAATGAGGCGGACTTCGTTGCCGCATATGCCGACTCGGTTTATTATAACCGTTCCGAAGACCTCCTAAAGGACTACAAGATCGGCTATTACTGCGGCTCCGATTCAAGCGTTTCCAGCATACCGGATTCCTTTACGCCCTCCGTGATCCCATATAATGAAGAGGAGCTGTATCTGAAACTGACCTGCCCGGATATGCTCCGCCTTTCCACCACCCGCCAGTACCTTACGGTTAAACTCACCCTGACCGACCAGCACGGCGGAACCAAAGAGCTTTCCTATACCGGATACGATATCGACATCGACGGCGACGATATGGTCATATACGTGCTGCTGGACAGCATGCGCGCCGGATACTCCTTTGCGGATATCACGGGGCTCGCGCCGGGAGACGACGTTACCGCCGTCGTGACCATGGAATACTCGTTCAGGGGAAAGGTCATAACCACCGACCCTGCGTGCGTCAGCAACACCGCCACGTTCAGCAGCCTGTTTGCCGGCAAGAGCGAAGCTTCGGGCGTCACCACGATAACGGTGAACAAGCTCCGGCATTTGAACAACCTCAGGGGCTCCACCTATAACCACGAGGGCTCGGGAAGCGTGGCCGTCAACCAGACCGAAGCGATCGATTTCAATGCGGGAAACTGGGATGACAGCGCGTGGTGTCCGCTCACCGCATCAAAGACCAACCCGCTTGGAAGCTTTGCTCCCATCGTAAACGATACGCTCTTCGGCAGCAGCGCAACGGCGGGTCTTGCCGCTTATTCCGGCAATAAGATCCTCAATATGAGTATTTCCGGAGGAGACAACGCCGGTCTGTTCGCCTATTCCAACTGCGATATTTCGAACGTTTCCTTAATAGACCCCATCGTCAGCGGGGGAAGCAACACCGGCGCTCTCGTGGGCGCTGCTTACGGCGGCAGCATCAGGAACTGCGGCGTCTATTTATCAACCTCCGATAAAAACGGCAACGACTACACGCCCAAAGAAATGTCCGACCGCGCAGATACGTACACCGTGACGGCGTCCTCGGGAAGCGCCAATGCTGGCGGCCTTGCCGGGCGTCTCCGCGGCGTTTCCGTGACCGATTCCTTTGCGGCTATCAACGTATCGGCCGACGGCGCTTCGTACGCGGGCGGCCTCGCGGGGCTTTCCACCTCCTCAACGATTTCGGGCTGCTACGCTTCCGGCAATGTGTCCGCAGCCGGTTATGTCGGCGGCCTCCTGGGTTCGATGACTTCCGGCAGCGTGACGAATTGCTATTCAACCTCCGACATTGTTGCGAACAGCTATGCCGGCGGGTTTGTCGGACTGGCCTCGTCGGGAAGCGTTTCAGGCTGCAAATCCTACGGAACCGTCAAAACGACAGCTGGGGGAACGAACCTGACCACGTCCGGCGCTTTTGCCGGAAGAACTTCGGGAGCGTCTTTCTCAAACTGCGTATACCTGCGGCAGAACGGCTATAACAACGGCTATGATTCCATCAGCATGACCGGCATCAGCAACAGCACGTACAGCGCGCTTCGCGTCTCGCCGGCAAACGCCGTATCCAACAGCCATCCGTATGCCGGCGCGCTGTTCAACACCGCCTTCCCCTTTGCCATGCTGGGTTCGGAGCATTACGGCGACTGGCCGCAGGAGTTCACCATCGATACCTCGATGATCTACTACGAAAAATACCAGAACGCCGCCGGCACCGTATCCTACGGCTATTACGCAGACGGTTACGCCACCGACATCAACAATACCGACGGGTCGTCCTGGAACCTGAATACCCTTATGACGCAGTCGCAGCTGAACAGCGGAGGCTATTTTGTGGTCGAGGACGGCTACGCTATCCTGTCCGTATACAACCTGGCAAGGATGACATACAGCCTGAACTCCTCCGCGACAAAGACCATCAACGTGAGTTCCACAGCCGGTGCCAACAGCTTTACGCTGATCGCCAACCCCGCTTCGCTGGACTTCACCACGTCAAACGGAACCTTTACCGTTAAATACCTGTATATCTTCCAGCTGCCTTTCGAGCTTCAGGAAACCAACCGGGACGCCTCCTTCGCATTTTTCGATCAGGTGGACATCAGCGGGTATGCCAAGGGGAATCTGACGAAGACGGTATTTGCGAATTACACCTTCTACTACTGCCCGCACTTTGCCAAGAACGCCATCAACCCGGACATCAATGAAACCAACCCCGGCCGTCCGCAGTACCCTGACGAACTGACCGTTTATGTCCGTTCCGCAAGGCAGCTGAATGCCCTGGGCAGATACTGCTATTACTGGAACCATTTTAACAACATCAGCAGTTCGAGTTACAGCATCATATTCTCCCAGGAAATCGACATCAACTTCGCCAAATACACTAAAACGTACTGCGGCAGGACTTTCAACCTGATGGATACCACTTCGTCCAACACCTACCGCAACCGTCCCATCGGGCGTCCCGTGAACCAGACCTTCACGGACCCGTGGGGCAACACCTATTCGCCCGGCAGCTTCCAGAATTCCTATAACGGCAACTGCCATAAGATTATTGATTACTGCGTTTACTGCTATTCCAGCGACGCTTACCAGTTCGTCGGAC
>Ga0074193_1001863_pt1 | contig 22278 bp, 20 predicted proteins | sample EPASupsiteHSE605_FD_64523 | JGI IMG/M metagenome (GOLD analysis project Ga0074193, IMG submission 64523) | Bioremediated contaminated groundwater from EPA Superfund site, New Mexico - Sample HSE6-05 | ecosystem: Environmental > Aquatic > Deep subsurface > Groundwater > Contaminated ... | reverse complement strand
ATGCTACCAGTTGTCTGGAGGGCTCTACTTTTATGTATCCTTACACCGCCTATATGGACAGCTATATTCATTCTGCTTTTGAAAACTCCGCGGCTACCTGTTCCGGAGTGGAAGCAGCATATAACGCTTTGAAACGCCGCGGCAAGGTGGAAGGAACCATCAAGTTCATTACTTTTGCAGGTGACGGCGGCACCTATGATATAGGGTTTCAATCCCTGTCAGGCGCTATGGAACGCGGCCATGACATGGTCTACGTCTGCTATGACAACGAGGCTTACATGAATACCGGAATCCAGCGTTCATCTTCAACGCCTCATTTTGCCCGCACGACTACCACGCCTATAGGTTCTGTGGGGCAGGGCAAGAAACAGAATAAAAAAGATCTGACTGAGATCCTGGTTGCTCATAATATCCCTTATGTAGCTCAGACTGCTCCTTTAGGCAATTTCAAGGATCTGCATACCAAGTCTTATAAAGCCATTTATACTGAGGGCCCGTGCTTTTTGAATGTATTGTCCCCATGTCCTCGCGGATGGGACTACCCTATGGCCAAGCTTGCGGAGATTACTAAGCTGGCGGTGGATACCTGCGTCTGGCCCCTTTACGAAGTAGAGGAGGGAGTGTGGCATTTGAGCTATACACCGAAGAAAAAGTTGCCCGTGGAAGACTTTCTCCGCCCTCAGGGCAGATTCCGCCATATGTTCCAGAAGGGTAATGAGTGGATGATTGAAGAAGCGCAGCAATATGTGGATCAAAAATGGGAACGCTTGCTGGAGCACACCGGCGCTTAATCAAACGCCACTTAAGACCCCTACTCTATAGGCGGGGGATAAACCGATTTTTCCCTCAGTGGTGGATTCAATTCCCAGCTGAGGAGGCGTTTGATTAAAACGCTCGCGGCGCGATGCACACAAAACGCGAAGGGAAGGCGCTGCAGCGCCCGCGTTTTGGCGCGCAATTCGCCCAAGCGCTCATTGAACTTAAGCAGAGACTGGGTATAAATCTAAAAGTATGGTATTATACCTGTAACAAAGGAGGTTTTGCCTGTGGAACAGACAATGTTCACTAATGAGGTTATTTTATCCTGGCTCCAGTATTTTTCGAGGAACGTTGAGATCAACCTGGCAAAACTGAAGATGCTGGACATTACCGGAAAGAATAAGAACCTGATTCCGACCATTATGAGCAACCGGGCAGTGCTGGTCTTTACGGATGCCGGACATCCGGATATCTTCTATGACATGTGGAATGCGGAACTGGGAGATTGCGAAATCTGGTACAATGAGGGCTCAGATCCATCCGGCGAGATCAAGCACAACAAGGTCTCAGACATGATCAACCGCGGGATCAATGCCTCTGCAGCTATGTTGATTCTCAATCCTAACGCTGCAACAAACTATCAGATAGGTATCGAGAACAGTCGTTTCGCCTGCGGCTCTGTTCAGTATGTGTGCCGGGAAGCTCGGGCTGTTATTATGAGTAAGCTCAATCTGAGGGACCAGGATAATATATGTATAATCTCAGGTGAGAGCATCGCGGTGGAGGCCGCCATGATTGCTGCTGAGGGCAGTATCATTGCTGTGGAATATGATCGCAGGGATCGGAATACTATGAAATGTAATGTTGAGAAATTTGGCCTCTCCAACGTAATAATCGTTGCGTCTATGGAAGACGATATCCTGGATAAGCTGCCGGTGCCGGACATAGCGTTTATAGTGGCTTCTTCGAGGATCAGCAGCGAAATAAAGAGTCTGCTGGCTATCAATCCCGTCATGGATTTTCTTATCTACACGTTGGACTTCGAAACTCTAACGTCTCTTCCTGCTTTGTTTCAGGAAAACGGTTTGGAGCGCACTGAAGCAGTCCATATAGAGGTATCGCGAGTGAATAGCAAAAACATGATTGAGCCATTTCCAGCTCCTTGGCTGATCTCTGGCAGAAGCATTAAAGGATAGTAATAAAGCTGCGGTCCGGATACCGCTGGCATAGGATAGGATAATTTGTTAAAGCTTTACGTTTTACTGGACCGTTTTTTACGGTCCTTTTTGATTTTAGGGTTCGATAAGGTTGGGACAAAGAAAGAAATTGTGAGAAAAACTGCCGGCAAAGAGATATCATTAGATTAATAAAAGTTGACGACATTTAGTTGAAGGTCTGGGATATGGCTAACAACTAATGCCGCAATATAAGTAATTAAGATAATATGTCGGATGATTAACCAAAGCTATAAGGAGACATGACATGCTAAAAAAATCTACAACAATCCTAAGAAATTTAGGATTGATTTTGCTGGGCAATACTATTTATGCTTTGGCAGTTACCATATTTATACTTCCTAATGGTTTAATAACCGGAGGAACTACTGGGTTAGCTTTGATCTTTTACCATCAGTTTGGAATTCCTATAACGCTGTTAGTTGCTGTCTTAAATTTTGCGATGTTCATTTTGGGAGCAACAATGCTTGGCAGAGCCTTTGCACTTTCCACTATAGTCAGTTCTTTTTATTATCCCTTAATTTTTGGCCTCTTTCAGAAGATAACCTTTTTGCAGGATATGACTTCTGATCATCTGCTTTCAGCAATTTATGCTGGTATTATGATTGGTATCAGCATCGGTATGGTAATTAAAGCAGGAGCATCTACAGGCGGCATGGATATTCCACCGCTCATATTGAATAAAAAGTTTGGCCTTTCGGTTTCAGTATTAATGTATGGAATTGACTTTGCTATTCTTTTATCACAAATACTTTTTGCCAACAAAGAGCAGGTCCTCTATGGAATTCTGTTAGTATTCATCTATACAGTTGTGCTGGATAAGGTATTATTGCTTGGTCAATCCCGTACTCAGGTACAAATTATCAGTGAGAAGTATCTGGAAATTAATCAGATGATTAGCAAACGTCTTGATCGGGGAGCTACTTTAATTCACGCTGAAACAGGATATTTGCGGAATAAAAGCTTAGTTGTCTTAACAATAGTCTCTAATCGCGAACTCCCTAAACTGAATGAACTTGTTCTTTCCATAGACCCTAAAGCATTTATGATTATAAACCGAGTCAACGAAGTAAAAGGGCGTGGATTTACCACGGGAAAAATCTATAATCCTGGCGATGGTGGATAGTACATTAAATCGTGATGGGGAGCAGGGGGACGTTCTTGCTTCCTTGCTGTGATGCGTAGTTGGTTTCAATCCCACTCATGATTCGAGAGAGCTCATGAAATAACGTTAGACAAGGTTTTGCGAGCGCAATATAATGTAAATAATGGATATCTTTGTATTAGAAAGGGGTGGGGTATATTGACTAAGGTTTATCAAGTTATCGAGGGTTATTATTATTCTGATGAGAAACATGAAACTTTATTGGGTATTTATTCAACCAGGGAAAAAGCTCAAATCAGATCAGAGCAAGCGAAAAAACAGGGCAATGTAGATCCTTGCAGTATTTTTATAAAAGAGATACAGCTCGATATCGACATATATACAGATCCTTACGAATCCTGCATTTGTGGATAGCTTAGATGACTAATGTTCTTGTATGTCTTTGATCTGATGTGGAGTGAGTTCCCCCACATTTTCTGCTAAAAACTAAAGAACCACCGGTAGATTTCCTGGCAATACCTCTACCGGTGGTTTGATTATGGCTAATTATGGTTTACTCTTGCTCTTCTTCATCGGCTTTATTGGGAGCGTTTTTCTTGATCTTGCCGTTGGGCAGGGTTGAATCCTGGTCATCAACATCATCCGTACCCGATTTCAACTGCTGGCCGGGGGCATTGGCCTTGCCTTTGCTGGGCTCATTTACATCGTCTTTTTCGGAATCATTCGTATTAGCAGCATCCAATTTGGCGTCTTTCCTGGTTGCTTTGATGGCCTTCATAATATCCTTCACGTTGGACTCCGCATACGTCTTATCACTTTCTCCAAATTTACCATTTGCAAATTCCAATATTTCATCAAAGTCATCTTCTGTGGCAGCAACTCCATCATTCTCAGTTGCTTCCCACAGCTTCTGGATAAGATTCATCTTGCCGGGGGAGATGCCAGCCTCTATGGCTGCATCACGACGTGCCTTGCTTATAGTAGCCTGACTTACTTCGGCCGGAATTTCGTTTTCGGCAAGTGCAGCCTCGGTTCCTTCTTCAGCATCCTTGGTTAATTGATCAGCTTTCTCCTTATCGTCAGTAGCAGCAGTTAGTGAGACTACCGATGAACCATCATTATTAAGGTAGCCTTTGTCAGCAGCGGCGTCAACTATGATGCCGACTGCCTCTTTGACCTTCATCCCTGTGATACCGATTCCACTTAAGATATCTTCGCCATCCGCATTTAACGCCTCCACGCTTATAACTTGGCCAAGGGCATTGATTCCCAATTCAACACTGGGGTTGATGTCCACACTTAAATAAGAAGTGGGGGTAGCATAGGCAAACCCACCCCCCATGAGCAGTAATACCATACAGGCGGCTATAGCAAATTTCCTCATTTCATAAATCCTCCCATTCATCAATTTTGTCCTGGAATACTGACCTTGAGCGAGCTCATTTATAAGACGTGCTTCCGTCTTGCTGACCAGGGCCTCATCAGCTTCAATCCGATCTAAGGCCAATTTAAAACGTTCCTTCATGCCCTTTTCCCTCCAATTTTTGTCTCATAAGTTCCCTGGCCCTATGTAACTGCGAATAGATTGTATTTTCACTCCGTTTGAGAAGCTGTCCCATTTGGGGTACCGTATACTCCTGGTAATAGTAAAGGTAGATAACGTCCTTATACTTCTGCGGGAGCGATAGCACCACCATCAAGACATCTCTTTCATCGGGGTCATGTTCGGGCAATTCTACATTTTCCAACAGGTCGATTCTCTTCCACCAAAAACCCTTTACCACATCCTTACATTGATTGATCGTGACCCTGATTAACCATGCTTTTTCATGGCCTGTACTTGTAAAGGAGATTTTTTTCTGGAGCAGCTTTAAGAATACTTCCTGAAAGACATCGTCGACTTCCGGCCGGTTACCCAGGTAGATAAAACAGATTCGATATACCGTATCAGAGTACTTCTGCAGGGCTGCGGATATTCTATCATTGTCAATATCTGAAAACTTCATATTATCTCCTCTTACTAAGAAAACGATTGGCTAAGTAAAATCCTTGCATAATATTAAAATAATTTTGCTACAATTCCGTCAAATATGAAATATCAAATCAAAAATGTTCACTTATTTAGAATATTGATATAACATAGGTTGGGGAAATAACAAAAGATAGAACTAGATAGGAAATATTTTTATGACTAAAAAAAACGCACTATTCGCTGGCTGCTTGGTAACCTCCCGCTTTCCGGAATATGAACTTTCTAGTAAACTGATTCTGGGAGCCCTAGGCCTCAAGACGCATACGCTTTCCGAGGTAATGTGCTGCGGGCAGGTTTTGCAAGGTATAATCCCCAACTGGATATACGCAGCAGCATATAATTTGGCCCTGGCCGAGCAAAACAATATGAACGTAATCACCCTTTGCGGAGGGTGTACCAATACCTTCAAGCGGGTGCAGTTTATGTGCCGGGAGAATCCGGAAACGCTGGAGAACATAAATCTGCTGCTCGCCAAAGTAGGCCTGGAGTTTCATAACACTGTGAAAACTCAGCATCTTCTGGAGGTTTTGCATGAACACTATGATGAGTTTCTTACGGTTATTAAAAAGCGCCTGCCTTTGAAAGTGGCCGTCATGAACCCCTGTCAGGTGTTTCGGCCTGCAGCTGTTATGAAGTTTGATGATTCTGAACATCCCCGAATTATGGAAAAATTAGTGGGTGCGGTAACTGCGGTTATTATTCCTTATGCTCTTCAGGACCACTGCTGCGGGGCTTCTCTTACTATGAGCAACCTTGAGGCGGCCTATCAGATTGGCCGGACCCGGCTCGATGAACTTAAACGTAAGGGTACTGAAGTTATAATTACGGCCTGCGGAAACTGCCACCTTCTACTAGATAACAACCAATCTGCTTATTATACCGGCCGAAAAATACCGTGTTTGTTTCTTCCCCAATTGTTGGGCGTGGCAATGGGAATGACGCCCGGTGAAATGATGATAAATGATTTTGGTATTAGGAGTCTCTTAAATAATGTTTGATTCTTGCTTAAAGTGCGGCATTTGCTATGAAAACTGCTATTTGGAGCAGATGGGAATTCCCTCATTTGTTCGCCTTCTTGTTCAAGAGGATGCAGCCAGCTTATGGACCTGTTCCAACTGTTGGACTTGTCAGGATAGTTGCCCAGTAGGTATTCCTTTAATGGAATTGAAATGGCAGATGCAGCAAGAAGTTCAATCACCGCCCGTTTATACGGCCTCATTGGCAAATATACTCAAATGCGGCTATTGCCTGCCTGTTGATCCAGATGACATAAACTCATTCCGCATCGATGACGGGCTTGAGCCGTTGACCCTTGCTCCGCCTATCACAATTGGCGTTCTGTTACAAGATAATCGGAAAAGTAAAACAAAAGAATAAACGGGGCTGCTATATGTATAGGATCGTTTCCAAAAATTAAAAAACAGTCCAGCTATCTTTTATGAAGGCTGGGCTTTCTGTTTTGGAATACATGTTGTTGGGGGAAAGCAGCGGCAGTTCTCCTATCATGACAAGCTTACAGGGAAGAGTAACAACACTATAACTACAACTACAAATGATACACCATATGCAATCAGGGGCTTCTTGTAATGTAATGCCCAAATAGGGAACATCATACAATCCCATGCCAGTGACCACCATATATTCCAACCGTAGCCATACACGATTTCCCCATATCTATCCAAAATAACTTCAACAATAATATATATTGCGATAAATTTAATGTTCCTAAATATCCGTCCCTTAGTTGTATCCGGATAATGAGTCAAAAATATTAAAGCAGTTAGAGGAAATACCACAAGGGTATAAAAAATTTCCCCTATAGTATGGCTTCCTAATATTATTGCTTGTAACTCCCAAAGTAAGTGGTCCTTGTATACGAAATTGTATAGCAGGTTTGATGCTGCGACAAATAGCATTGTAGGTTGGTACTTTTGCCAGTGCTTCCAGTCGCCCCACTTACAGGCAGCTATAATACTAATTATTGTCAGTAATAAATGCATTTTCAATGCCCCCTAAGTGCAGAGCAATATCATTTGTTATTCTTCCTTAAAGGGCAAAAATTATTAAGAACGTCTCCAAATTATAGTTTGTTTTAAAGTATCCTTATCCTTAATCAAATTAAGGGAATTAATTATAAGGAGCAGGGAAAGATAAAATCAAAAACTTACGTAAAACTTACGTATGGAGGCATTATATTTGGAACAACAAATAATTAGGAAGAATCAAAGTATAATACAAGAAATTCACCACGATGCTCCGCTAACTTCATCCGAAGCAGCAATTCTTTGGCGTTCAAATGCTTATTACGATATGCTTAGGTGTATTTACAAACATTTCTTAAATACAGTGGAAGACCCGGACCTTCAGCCTTTTATTGAGGATTCGGTATCTTTGTTTGAAACGCGGATGAATCTGACCTCCGACATTCTTAGGAGGGAAGGGCAGCCAATCCCAAAAGGGTTTGGAGATGAGGATATAGATTCAGGAGCTCCCCGGCTGTTCACGGATTTATATTATTATTATTATACCCTTAACATGCTAAGGATTGGACTCCCACTTAACGGCACCAACCTTTCCCATTCAATCCGTGAAGATGTTCGGGACTACTATTCGGAATCTCTTATGTCAACAAAGAGGCTTTATAACCGGTTTTCTGAAATAATGCTGAAAAAAGGAATATATATCCGGCCCCCAATCATTAATACTTTTAAGGAAGCAGATATAGTAGAAAACCAGAACTTTTTACGTGGGTTTTTAGGGTGAACGCAGGCCTCTGCTGGCGGACGAAATAGCACTGCTTTTCTTTGGGATTAGAACTAACCAAATAGGGGGTGCATTATTAACCGGTTTTCAGCAAGCAGCGAGATCAGAACAGGTACGGGCATACATGGCAAGGGGAGCTAAAATCACCAGGAAACATGTGAATATATTCAGTTCGTCTTTGCAAAAAGAAAAAATTACCGTTCCGATGCACTCTGGGGAATTGGTAACAGATTCTACTGTATCACCATTCTCTGATAAGTTAATGATGCAGCACGTGGTAATACTAAATGGTGTAGGCATAGGGAACTACGCAACTTCCATGGCATCAAGCCTAAGACATGACTTAAGTGTAAACTATTCCCGGCTAATCGGCGAGGCTGCCAACTACGGGGAGGACGGGATAAACATTATGATCGAGAATGGCTGGTTCGAGGAGCCCTTGCGCATAATAGACCGAAGGGAACTGGGTAATAAACTAATGCATTAAAAGCCTTAAAAGTAAACACTCCGTAAGCGGAAGCAGGGAGACGTTCTGATCCTTGCAGTATTTTTATAAAAGAGATACAGCTCGATGTTGACATATATGCAGATCCTTACGAATCCTGCATTTGTGGATAGCTAACAGTGACCCTAGCAAAGTAAGAACACCTTTTCTAGAAGGTGCTCTCAGACCGTCAAGAAAGCCCAATAACTGCGTTATTAACGAAAGTCCGTTCAATCAACGTACTTGTTACGGGGACATTCCCCTGCAGGGGTGTGTCACCATACCTTAAGCCGCCTCAATCACGGACTTTCATTAATGCCTTGTTCTTGGACTTTTTTGCTCGGTCTGCCTCTATTGACAATCTGAGAGCACCTTTTCGAGAAGGTGCTCTTTTTTAATGTCTCAGGCCCCTAATATCGAATCGTACCCTCGGTCTCTTCAAGAAACTTCTGCTTAGATGACAAATGCTCTTTTATGTCTTTGATCTGATGTGAAGTGAGTTCTCCCGCATTTTCTGCTAAAAACTTTTCATTTTTCTGAATGTTCTTCAAGGTTAATTCCATCTTTTTGAGATCTTCTTTTTGACTCTTATTTCCATCATTTCTGGACATCTTAAATCACCTCGGAATTAGTTTCTCCGGGTAACAGAAGATCATACAACCCACATACAGGGATGTACTGGAATAATAGCCATAGGATAAATCGCTTTGATTTATGTAATTTTTTAAAAAAGTGCTTGACCTGGAGTCTACTCCAGGTAATAAGCTATTAGGCGTAGGTGATCCTGATAACACTTGACTTGGAGTTAACTCCAGGAGTTATGATTTCAATACAAAACATTAAGGAGGTTTTATTATGCTAAATTTTGATTTTTACAATCCAACACGTATTTTATTTGGTACAGACAGGCTTGAGAGTATTGATAAGTATGTCCCGGCCGAGGCTGCTGTTTTAATAACCTATGGAGGTGGAAGTGCTAAAAAGAGTGGCCTTATCGACAATGTTAAAAATGTACTTGGGAACAGGAAAGTTTATGAATTTGGCGGTATAGAGCCAAATCCTCGTTACGAAACATTAGTAAAAGCCGTAGAAATTGTACAGAATGAGAATATTGACTTTTTGCTTGCTGTTGGCGGGGGCTCTGTTATAGACGGGACTAAATTCATAACACTTGCTTCTGGTTACGATGGAGATTCGCATGACCTGTTGAAATACGGATTTGTACCTATTCCTTTGGATGTAGTAGAAAAAACAGTTCCATTCGGAACTGTGCTAACATTACCTGCTACCGGTTCTGAAATGAATAGCGGAGCTGTAATCAGCTATGGACATGGAAAATATCCTGTTATGAGTGAGTTGGCTTTTCCTAAATTTTCAATATTAGATCCGGCCATTAGTTTTACGCTTCCCAAGATTCAGGTTACCAATGGAGTAATTGACGCATTTGTACATGTAACTGAGCAATATCTCACATATTCTGTGGATGCCAGGGTACAGGATCGAGTTGCTGAGGGTATTTTGCAAACATTGATTGAAATAGGTGAAATTACAGTTGCGGAACCCGAAAATTATGATGCACGTGCAAATCATGTTTGGTGTGCAACTCTGGCATTGAATGGGATAGTTGGTGCGGGTGTTCCGCAGGATTGGGCGACTCATATGATCGGGCATGAACTTACCGCATTATTTGGCATTGATCATGGACAGACTTTAGCGATTGTGTTGCCATCATTACTAGAGGTAAGACGCGAACAAAAACGCGCTAAACTTCTGCAATATGCAGAACGTGTATGGCATATAGAAAGTGGCAATGAAGAGGAAAAGATAGACCTGGCAATTCAGAAAACCAGAGAATTCTTTGAAAGTCTTGGTGTAAAAACACATCTGTCCCAATATGGCGTTGGAGCTGATAAAATACCAGCTATTGTTGAACAACTGAAGGATCATGGGTTGACAGCGCTCTCGGAAACTGGGGATCTTACATTGGATATAAGCCAAAAGATTCTTGAAAAAGCAGTATGATTTTCATCAAGTATCTTGATGAATTTAAAGGAGAATGAAATATGGATAAATCAAAAAATTAAGTGAAAGTGTAATCTTCCCGAAAGGTGCTGAAATAAGAAGATCAAGATTTCGGGAGATCGCTATCCGGCAGGTTCAGAATACGCAAATAGAACGGGCAAATAACGGGTAATAAGGAGGTAACTATGAAAGTATTATTGGTAAACGGCAGCCCTCATGAAAACGGATGCACCTGCACCGCACTTGAAGAAGTGGCAAAAACCCTGAATACTGAGGGGTTTGAAACACAAATTTTCTGGATTGGAACAAAACCGTTGGCTGGTTGTATTGCTTGCAAAACCTGTGCAAAAACCGGGTCTTGCGCTTTTTCAGACAGCGTCAACGACTTCCTTGATCTTGCCAAAGATGCCGATGGATTTATTTTCGGCTCGCCAGTGCATTATGCAGCCGCAAGCGGTGCGATTACTTCTTTCATGGATCGAGCATTTTATACGGATTTGCAAGCAGGCAGAAAGTCTTTTTACTTAAAACCGGCGGCAGCCGTTGTCTCCGCCAGAAGGGCTGGGGCAACAGCTACGTTTGACCAGATTAACAAGTATTTCACCATATCGGAGATGCCAATTATTGCTTCTCGTTATTGGAACATGGTTCACGGTGCTACACCGGAAGACGTAAGAAAAGATTTAGAAGGATTGCAAACGATGCGTATATTAGGAAGGAATATGGCATGGTTCTTAAAATGTAAGGAGGCTGGCATCAAAGCCGGCATTCCATTCCCGGATCGAGAAGAAAATATATTTACCAACTTTATCCGGTAAAGAAGTAGTTTTCCGTTTTCCGAGGGGTTGACTTGGAGTTTGCTCCAAGTGTTATAATATCAAAATATCAGGAGGTGAAATCGTATGATGATTGCAGAAATAAGCAAAAAATATGATCTTTCACAGGATACACTCCGCTATTATGAACGCATCGGACTGATTCCTAGTGTGAATCGCAGTAAAAGTGGAATCAGGGATTATACGGAAGAAGATTGCAGGTGGGTCGAATTTATAAAATGCATGCGAGGTGCAGGTCTTCCGATTGAAGTATTGATTGAGTATGTTGGGCTGTTTCAACAGGGTGATGCAACCATTGAGGCCAGAAAAGAACTCTTAATTGAGCAGCGTAAGCAGCTAATAGCAAGAATGGAAGATATGCAGAAAACGCTGGAACGTCTGGATTATAAAATTGAAGTATATGAACAGGTAATTGTAAAAGAAAAAGAGTTAAAAAGATCAGATAATTAACGGAGTTGGTGTTGTCCGCTTCGCCAAATTAACTTCTCTCTGTACACAATCCTGTAGCTTGATATATAATTGTTTTGTAGGCTGGTAGTTGCGTAGTAATTTAATCTGGAAAAAATGGTAGAATGGTAGGGTAGTAGAAATAAGGCCGAAAGAATCGGATTTTTCGCGCACCCTTCTGGATGCGCTTTTTTACGCTCTTCTCGCAGATAGTCCATTGCATAATACCAGCTGCAATTTTGACTTAAAGGAGTGGCGTTAGGTGGCAAATATTAAATTTCATTATGGTGAAAATATACCTCTGGAAATGCACAAAGTCCGTATTGTTCAAAAATTAAATCTTGTACCGATTGACCGACGATTGGAAGCTATTACCGAAGCCGGCAATAATACCTTCTTATTAAAAAACCGTGATGTATTTATGGATATGCTTACAGACAGCGGGGTAAACGCCATGAGCGATCAGCAATTGGCGGCGATGATGGTAGCGGATGACAGCTATGCTGGTTCTGAAACCTTTTCGAGACTCGAAATCAAAAATCAGGAGCTGTTTGGCAAGAAGTATTTTCTGCCCGCACATCAGGGAAGAGCATGCGAAAACATTTTAGCTCAGGTTTTTGTAAACCCGGGCTCAATTGTTCCCATGAATTATCATTTTACCACCACCAAAGCTCATATAGTGCTGAATGGGGGCTCAGTAGAAGAGATAGTTATCGATGAGGGTTTGAATATAAATAGTGATTATCCCTTTAAAGGCAATACCGATATCGAGAAATTGAATGCATTAATAGCAAAGCACGGCCCGGAAAAAGTCGCTTTCTTACGATTGGAAGCAGGTACCAACCTCATTGGGGGACAACCATTTTCCCTCGAAAATATGCGTGAAGTAAGCCATGTATGCAGACAAAATGGAATCATCCTTGTGCTTGATGCTAGTCTTTTGGCCGATAACCTTTATTTTATTAAAGTAAGAGAAGATCAATGCAAAAATATGAGCATAAAGGAAATTACCCGTGAAATGGCCGATCTGTCGGATATAATATACTATTCGGCCCGAAAGCTTGGCTGCGCCCGTGGTGGGGGGATTTGTATCAGTGATGAGGGATTGTACTTGAAAATGCGGGAAATTTTACCGTTATATGAAGGCTTTTTAACCTACGGCGGTATGTCGGTACGCGAGATGGAGGCCATGACCGTCGGCCTTGAGGAAACAATGGACGAAAACATGATCAACCAGGGACCCCAGTTTATCGAATACATGGTGGATGAGCTTAAGAAAAAAGGAGTGCCGGTTGTTACTCCAGCTGGTGGTCTGGGCTGTCATCTAAATGCAATGGCTTTTCTGAAGCATGTGCCTCAAAATCAATACCCAGCAGGAGCCCTCGGGGCAGCCTTGTACATTGTAAGCGGTGTGCGTGGGATGGAAAGAGGAACTATGTCGGAGCAAAGGGACGAAAATGGAGTTGAACCGCTGTCTAACATGGAACTTTTGCGTTTGGCTATGCCTCGGCGGGTCTTTACTCTATCTCAGGTTAAATATGCCATTGATCGTATCGGGTGGCTTTATGAGAACCGCGATCTGATTGGGGGAATAAAGTTTGTGGAAGAACCCAAAGTATTACGTTTCTTCTTTGGTCGACTGGCACCGGTTTCAGATTGGCAAAGCAAACTAGTAGCTAAGTTCAAGGCTGATTTTGCAGATAGCCTATAATTGCCCCACACCTGACCATACGTGAATGTCAGATAACAATGTGCTGTGGCTGCAATGAAAGTTACCACGGGGAATTGTAGAAATAGTCAGAGGAGAGTAAACATGTTAGGAACAATCGTAAACACCATAGCGATTCTCCTGGGCGGGGCCATAGGGCTTGGTTTTGGAAACGCATTATCCACAAAGATGAAATTAACATTGATCCAAGGCATAGGTTTGGCCGTGCTTCTAATCGGAGGCAGTATGGCTTTAAAAACAAATAATGCTCTGGTTGTAATTGCCTCCCTGGTAATGGGGGGGATAATTGGTGAACTAATCGATATCGAATTAAGATTAAACAACTTTGGTGCCTGGATGGAAAAGAAAATTGGGCAGGGAGAAGATGGACGCTTCACGAAAGCCTTTGTCAGTACAAGTTTAATCTTTTGTGTTGGAGCCATGGCTATCATGGGATCCATCGAGAGTGGTCTCAGAGGAAATCATACCATCCTGATGGCTAAATCGATGTTGGATGGGATATCATCCATTGTTTTCGCTTCATCGATGGGGATAGGGGTGCTTGTCGCGGCAGTTCCGGTATTGTTATACCAGGGAGCCATTACTCTGGGGGCTGGTCTGTTACAAGGGGTCATTTCTCCGGACATTATCACCGAAATGAGCGCAACCGGGGGCTTATTGATATTTGGCATCGGCCTGAATATTCTCGAAATCACGGAAATCAAGGTTGGCAATCTAATGCCGGGGATTTTCGCGGCGATCCCGCTAACCATTCTTTTTTCGAGGTTAAACCTGGGTGGGTAGATTTCTACCCTGGGAACCTATTTGCTTAACCTAAGACCCGCAAGAGTCTCAGACCGTCAAAAAAGCCCAATAGCTGCGTTATTAACAAAATCCCGTTCAATCGACGTACCTATGTACGCCTCAATCACTGGCTTTTATTAATGCCTTGCTCTTGAACTTTTTTGCTCGGCCTGACTTTATCGACACCCTAAGACCCGCAAGGGTCTTTTTTTTGCGTATAGACACCATTTATACACTATTTCTCTCCGCTGCCAGGCTTTCATTCCTTTCTTTCCATAGCAAAACCATATTATAATAGATATAGAAGAATGAACAACCAGAAATGAGGCTGAATCAATTGAATAATACTGTAAAACGCATTTTGGTAGAAAAAAAACCTGGTTTTGATGTTGAGGCCCAGCATTTGTATCACGATTTAAAGGGAAACCTGGGTATATTCCGTCTTGAAAGGGTCAGAATCATCAACCGCTACGATATTTCCGGAATTACTGACGAAGACTATCAGCAAGCCAAGAAAGGAATATTTTCTGAACCTAATGTGGATTTTGTCTATGATGAAGCAATTGAAATAGAGCCCGGCGTAAAACACTTCGCAATTGAGTATCTGCCGGGCCAGTATGACCAGCGGGCAGATTCCGCTGCTCAATGTATCCAGATTTTAACCCAGGGAGAACCACCGGCCGTTCTTTCGGCAAAGTTGATTTTACTTTATGGAGATATATCCGAAGACGAATTCCAGATGATCAAAGGCTATTGTATCAATTCTGTTGATTCCCGTGAGGCCTCCTTCCAGAAGCCCTCTTCATTGGAAATGGAAGTAATTACTCCGGAGGATGTGGCCATTATGGATGGTTTTATCCAAATGGAGGAAGCAGAGCTGTCCTCCTATAAAGAAGCAATGGGCCTGGTGATGAGTTTCGAAGACTTCAAGTTCTGCCAGGGTTACTTCAGAGATAAAGAAAAAAGAAACCCCACATTTACTGAAATAAAGGTAATTGATACCTATTGGTCGGATCACTGCAGACATACTACCTTTTTAACCAGCATAGACAAGGTATCCATAGAGGCCCAAGGGTTGGGCTGGCCTGTCCAGAAAGCATATGAAACATACCTGAAGGATCGCAGCTTTGTGTACGGTTCTGAGAAAAGGGATGTTTGCCTTATGGACATCGCAGTCTTGGGGATGAAAAAGCTGAGAAAGGAAGGCAAACTACAGGATTTAGACCTTTCAGATGAGATCAATGCCTGCAGCATCGTGGTGGAAGCAGATGTCGAGGGTAAAAAAGAAGATTGGTTAGTGATGTTTAAGAACGAAACCCATAACCATCCCACCGAAATTGAACCTTTTGGCGGAGCCGCTACATGTCTGGGGGGCGCCATCAGAGATCCTCTTTCCGGCCGTGTTTATGTTTACCAGGCCATGAGGGTAACAGGCAGCGGTGATCCCAGGGTTAGTATATCGGAAACCTTGCCGGGAAAGCTGCCTCAGCGAAAAATCACAACCAGTGCAGCAGCCGGGTACAGTTCCTACGGAAATCAGATTGGACTGGCTACAGGACAAGTGGCGGAAGTTTATGATGAAGACTTTATCGCCAAACGGATGGAAGTCGGGGCGGTCATCGGAGCAGGGCCCAAGGGCAATGTTGTCAGGGAGACCCCGGCAGCCGGGGATATAGTGATTCTTTTGGGCGGCCAGACGGGTCGGGATGGCTGCGGAGGGGCTACCGGCTCTTCTGTAGAACATACTGAAGAATTCCTCTTTACCCGCGGGGCTGAAGTTCAAAAAGGAAACCCCCCTACAGAAAGGAAGATACAACGGCTGTTCAGAACCCCCCAGGCCAGCAGACTCATCAAAAGATGCAATGATTTTGGCGCAGGCGGTGTGTCGGTGGCCATAGGTGAATTAACTGATGGATTAATTATTCAGCTGGATGCAGTACCCAAGAAATATGAAGGTTTGGATGGGACCGAGCTGGCCATTTCTGAATCTCAAGAGAGAATGGCAGTGGTCGTTGCCAAAGAGAATAGTGATAAATTTAAGGCCTTGGCTGAATCAGAAAATCTGGAAGCTGTTGAGGTCGCTGAAGTAACTTCGGACAGACGGCTGAAGATGCTCTGGCGCAACAGCACCATCGTAGATATCGCACGAGACTTTTTGGACACCAACGGGGTGAAACAGCATACGGAAGTCTGCGTGCAGAAGCCGGCTGCCGAAGATAACTACTTTACAAAAAAGAAAGCCAACATTTCCTCAGACCTCAAAAAAGCCTGGCTGAACAATTTACAGGACTTGAATGTCTGCTCTCAGCGGGGATTGGTGGAATGTTTCGACAGCTCCATAGGAGCCGGTACGGTTCTAATGCCATTCGGCGGCAAATATCAGGCAACTCCCGCTATTGGAATGGCCGCTAAATTGCCGGTTGAATCCGGGGATACAACTACAGGTACACTTATGGCCTATGGCTATAATGCTCAAATGGCCAAGTGGAGTCCTTTCCATGGCGCTTTATATGCTGTGATTGAAGCTGTCTCAAAAATTGTCGCCATGGGGGGCAATTATCAGACCATACGCTTAACCCTTCAGGAGTATTTCGAAAAGCTGGGAACGGATAGCAGCAAATGGGGCAAGCCCTTCGCGGCCTTGCTGGGCGCCTACTATGCCCAAATGGAATTGGGAATCCCGGCCATTGGAGGGAAAGATAGCATGTCCGGGACCTTCATGGACCTAAATGTCCCGCCCACCCTGGTGGCTTTTGCCGTCGACACAGCTGATGTCAGAAAACTCATTTCTCCGGAGTTTAAAGGGACAGCCAGCCAGGTTGTATATATCCCTATCAAAAAGGACGAATACGAATTGCCTGACTTTGTATTGTTAGGTGAAACTTATAAAAGAATTACTCAGCTGATTCATTCCGGCCAAATACTGGCTGCTTATCCTGTACGCGGGGGCGGTATCGCCGAAGCAATCAGCAAAATGTCTTTTGGTAATCGGATCGGCTTCTCCATGGCAGACCAGAAATTAACACCGGGCGAGACTAACGCCCTGCTGTTTTCCCCGGATTATGGCAGTCTGGTTGTGGAGATTCCTCTGGATGTGGATGTCCGGGTGGCCTTGGGCTCTCTTCCTTACAGAATTCTGGGTAAGACCCAGGAAAAAGAAGCCATTGAAATCGGCGGCATGAACCTCAGCTTGCAGGAAGCCCAGGAGGCCTGGGAAGCACCCCTGGAAAAAGTATTTCCAACGAAAACGGATGAAATAGTACAGGATGCGCCCTCGGCCCTGTCCTATAATATACGCGGACAGGCCAAATCTAAAATAACAGTCGCGAAGCCCCGGGTGTTTATTCCCGTATTTCCCGGGACCAACTGTGAATATGATACAAAGAAAAGGTTTGAGCTGGCAGGGGCCGAAACCGACGTATTCGTCATCAAAAACCTTACGCCACGGGCTATTGAAGAATCCATCAAAGTCATGGCCGCAAAAATCAGGGAATCCCAAATCATTATGCTTCCAGGCGGCTTCAGTGCCGGTGACGAACCCGATGGTTCCGGTAAATTTATTGCCACAGTCTTCCGCAACCCGCGAATAAGGGATGAGGTGATGGATCTCCTGAAAAACAGAGATGGTTTGATGCTGGGTATCTGCAACGGTTTTCAGGCCCTGATTAAGCTGGGTCTTGTTCCCTATGGTGAAATCCAGGAAATCGACGAAAGCCAACCTACGTTGACCTATAACAGAATTGGCCGTCATATGTCAATGATGGCGAAAACCAGGATATCTTCGGTTTTATCTCCCTGGTTTGCCAATGTGCAGGCAGGAGATGTTCATCAGATCGCCGTCTCTCACGGGGAAGGCCGCTTTGTGGCCAATGAAGCAGATATAAAGCAATTGATTGCAAATGGCCAAATTGCTGCTCAATATGTGGATGATGAAGGACAGCCCTCCTATGACATCCGGTCTAACCCCAATGGATCCAATTATGCAGTTGAGGCAATTACCAGTCCTGACGGCAAGATATTAGGTAAAATGGGCCACTCCGAAAGAATCGGCCAAAATCTTTATATTAATATTCCTAATGAAAAAGACCAGCGTCTGTTTGAGGCTGGTGTGAACTACTTTAAATAATTGCTTTAAATTCTATAGAAGTTTAGAGGCTTCTCACGTTAAATGAACGTTTGAGAGGCCTCTTTGTCATCGCCTTTGTCTCACTTTAAATTAAGTTAGATACTATAATATTCCGATTATTGTTATTTTGCACTAAACCATGTATAGTATAATTTGTTTGTTATATTTGGTATTTAATAATCAAATCTATCCAATTATAGTATTGTAGTAATATTATGGGAGGTAATTATGGTAGTAGGAAACATTTATAAAAAAGCATATAACGCCAATTCTACAGCGATAAAGTTCAAGAGAAATTGTATCACCTATGAACAGTTGGATAAAACGGTTAATCAGTATTCAAGTCTATTATTGAAGCTGGGAGTGAAAGACCAGGAAAGAGTACTGTTAAGCTGCACAAATTCACCTGAGTTTATATATTCTTATTTGAGTGTGGCAAAAAATGGGGGAACTATAGTTCCAATTAATGTACAGCTTACTATGGAAGAAATTGCGTATTTTATTAAAGATTCTGAAGCTAATTTCATGATTATTCATCCTGAAATTCTGCAAAAATATAATCATACCAAAGAATCTATTCAAGAACTTTTGGGCATCAAGGTTATTGTTCTGGATGAGGAATTTCAGAGCACTATTTCTGAAATCTCGCCTGAACCATTTGAGGAAGTTTCGGATGAGAATGCAATATCCACATTTTTATATACCTCCGGTACTACAGGAAAACAGAAGGCTGCAATGCTTACCAATAAGAATCTTGTTATAAATGCTGAACAGTGCAGGTTAATATTTCATGGAACAGCGGCTGACAACTATATGTGTGTGCTTCCAATGTTCCATGTTTTTGGATTTACGACCTGTGTTCTTAACCCATTATTAAGCGGGGCAACAGTTACAATATTGGAAAAATTCCATCCCAAAGAAGTCATAGACTCTTTGTTGAATGATGGTATTACGGTATTTATGGGAGTTCCAACCATGTATGTATTATTGTTGGAGGCGTGCAAGAAGAACAATGTTACTTTCTCTAAGCTGCGCTTAGCAGTCTCCGGGGGAGCACCACTGCCTGTTGAAGTGCTTAAACAGGCTAAGGATATTCTTAAGCTCCCTGTTGTTGAAGGATACGGTTTGACGGAGGCATCCCCTGTAGTAAGCTTTAATCCTTTGGATGGAATAAAGAAAGAAGGTTCTATAGGTTTGCCTATTCCTTTTGTTGAATGCAAGGTTGTTGACGAAAAGGATATGGAACTGCCTGCTGGTGATGTCGGTGAACTTATAGTACGGGGCGAAAATGTAATGTTGGGGTACTTCAAACGGGAGGAAGAGACAAAAGAGACATTTAGGAATGGTTGGCTGCATACCGGCGACCTGGCGAAGATAGACGAAGAGGGATATATTTATATTGTAGACAGGAAAAAGGATCTGATCATAGCGGGCGGCTTGAATGTATATCCAAGGGAAGTTGAGGAAGTTATATATCAGTATTCGAAGGTTAAAGAGGCCGCGGTTGTCGGGATCGGCGACAAATTGAGAGGCGAGTACGTAAAGGCCTTCATTGTCCTTAAAGAAGGTGAAGAATCTACTCCCAAGGAAATAACCAAGTTTCTAAAACAACATATTGCGGGTTATAAGATACCTCGCGAAATTGAATTTATTTCTGAGCTTCCCAAAAACAGCACCGGTAAAATATTAAAGAGAATGCTAAAAAAGTAGAGCGAAAATTCCCTTAAATTTAGGGATTTTGTGGCTTTGGGTTAATTAAATAAGAGTGTTTATATTCCCTCAGACTAACGGTTTGGGGGAATTTTGTATTTTAAAGACGGGAAGCAGGGGGACGTTCTTTTTGCTTCTCTATGTTTAGGGGTTTGTGGCAGTCGGAGAGGAGGGCTGAAATTTGGACTGATGAACGGTGCGGATGGGGAGTTGGAGAGATAAAAGGTCTTAATAAGTATTATTTCCTACAAAGTCCTCTAATATCCGCATATTCCCACTAAATTTAGATGTGGATTTGAGCAAAGAGTGCGTGATAAACTGAGAGTGGAGATACTTTCTTTAGCCGGTCCCTACTGTTTATTGTGGCAAATATCGGTAGGATTTCAACATGAAAGAGGTGGATTAATGAATTTCAAGCTTTCGGAAGAACAGGAAATGATCAGGTCAAATGTTCGCGAGTTCGTTTTGAAGTACCTCGAACCCGTGGCCAAGGAAATCGATCAAAACAGTCGCCATCCTGTCGAAATATTTGAGAAGCTGGCAGAGCTTGACATGATGGGCATTTCTTACCCAACCGAATACGGCGGCGGTGGAACGGAATTTCTTACCAGCATGATCGTTACAGAAGAATTGGCGCGCGCCTGCGCCAGCACCGGTTTTCTCCATGGGTACAGCTATGGCCTGATTGGACACCCGATACTTACTTTCGGCAACGAAGAACAGAAACAAAAGTGGATGCCCGGCTTAGCAGCCGGCAAGCTTGTAGGAGCCTTTTCACTGACTGAACCGGGAGCAGGGACCGATGTCAGTGCGGCCACCAGCTCAGCGGTTAAAAACGGCAATGAATATATCTTGAACGGAACCAAGACTTTTATCACCAATGCTATTATTGCTGATGTTTTCGTGGCTTTTGCCTACACCGACCGCTCAGCCGGTAACAAAGGAATGAGCTGCTTTTTAATTCCCAAAGGAACCCCGGGTCTTACTTTGGGTCAACATTTTGAAAAGATGGGAGTTCGGGGATCCCAGACCTCTGAAGTAGTTTTCAAAGATTGTGTCGTGCCGGCTGACTGTCTGCTTGGCAAGGAGGGAGACGGCTTCAAGATCGCTATGAGCGCTCTGGATGTTGGCCGTATAGGCATCGCTGCCATGTCCACCGGTATTGCCCAGGGATGCCTGGATGAATCCATCGCATATTCGAAGGAAAGGGTTCAGTTTAAGAAACCAATCGCAAGTCAACAAGCTATTCAGTGGTTTATCGCTGACATGTCCGTTGACATTGACGCAGCCCGTTACTTTTATATGAATGCCGCCTGGCTAAAAGACCAGGGCAAGCCATTCAGTCTGGCTGCCTCTAAAGCCAAGCTGTTCTGTTCAGAATGCGCCGCCCGGCACAGTACCAATGCGGTGCAGATTCAAGGCGGCTATGGTTTCATGAAGGGGGCAAAGGTTGAACGCTTCTACCGCGATGTCAAGTTAGCTGAAATCGGTGAAGGTACATCCGAAGCTCAACGCATGATTATTGCAGGTTCGGCTCTTCGCTAAGTTATTAATAAATAATAATTATTAAGGAGGAATCAGGTAATGAGTACTGTAGCAGCAGGTACAAAAATTCCTTGCCGGGTTAGTCGTACACTTGACGTGGGGGACTTTTCGATCTTACATCAACTCACCTGGTTTAATATGGCAGTTCACAGTAATTCGGAATATGCCAAGGGAACCTGGTTCAAAGAGCGTTCTTTAGCTGGCCCGATCATTTTCACAGTTGCTGACGGCCTGGTCCATCATGCCGATAATATTGCCGAACTATTGGCGAAAGACGGGTATGAAATCTATGCTTATCTTGGTGTAGATAATGTGAAAATCACTTCGCCGGTGCTCTTTGGTGATACCCTGACAGCCGATGCTGAGGTAGTTGATTTCCGCCCGACGAAAAACCCTCAGATGAACTTGTTTATATACAAAAATAAGACCTATAATCAGCGTGGTCAGCAGGTAATTGAGTATCAGACCACCATGATGGCTCAAAAAAAAGAATTATGATGGTTTTATAAAATAGCGCCAAACGCACGTTGCTAGATTATAAATAACTGTTTGATGAGAAAGCAGCCCTTGAGAACCAAGTGGGCTGCTTTTTACTTGTGCGCCCGGCATGGGCGCAGTCTAACGGGTGAAAGTCCCGAGTGCGGGTTGATAGTGCCAAGCACATAGCCAAGGGCAAGGGTGTCCATCGCGAGATGGAATCTG
>Ga0074193_1001862_pt1 | contig 22279 bp, 15 predicted proteins | sample EPASupsiteHSE605_FD_64523 | JGI IMG/M metagenome (GOLD analysis project Ga0074193, IMG submission 64523) | Bioremediated contaminated groundwater from EPA Superfund site, New Mexico - Sample HSE6-05 | ecosystem: Environmental > Aquatic > Deep subsurface > Groundwater > Contaminated ... | reverse complement strand
GCGGAGGGTCCATTGCCCCCCGAGCTGGAGAAGAACCGGATCCGTATACCTCGAGAAAAATTGCACGACCTGCTCTATTACGCGACGCTGTATATCGGCGAGGGGGCGACAACGGCTTCCGAGTGCGCGGTGCTGGGTACCCACGCAATTTATACGAACACCCTTGGTGCAGGAACCCTTCACGAGCAGGAAGAGAGATACGGACTCGTGCACTCGTGCTCCGACCCCGATACGATGGACAACGATGTGATCGGAAAGGCGATTGAATTGCTTGCAGATCCCGCGCTCTGGGGCAAGGGGAAGATAACGCGGGAGCGGTTGGTGCAGGAAAAAATTGACGTTACGGCATTTATGGTCCTGTTCATCGAGAACTATCCCAATAGAGAGGAGGTGAGAAAACACCCGGGGGCACAGGGTCTCATTGCAGGGTCCCTCGGAAAAATGCCCATGACCGCCCTCCCGCATTCTTCAGGGCTATCCATGATCGCGGCATCTCCGGATCAGGCAGAGGGGAGGGAGAAAGACGATTGACTCTTACAAAATTCTCTACAATTCTCTCCATCCGGCGAGTCGGGAAATTCTCAAACGGGTAGAGCCGATGGTCTCGCAATGGATGCCTCTCGAGGCGTCATCGGACTTTCTGCAGTCTGCTCCCCTCTCTGGTACTGCAGAGAAAATTGGGAAGCATTGATAAACGATATTGCGGAGATGGCACCGATCCCAATTCACGCCGTTCCCGCATGCGGATCTACGGAGACTAGATCCCCCTGGATCGGCGATCGGGATTAAGTGCCGGCCGTTCCGGTCCGATTCCGCGTCATCATCCGACGAGGGTGCCGCGATGAGTACGCCGGACGGTCCCTATCCGTCGAACCCCACCGAACGCCATTCAGGATCTCTTTTTGTCGACAGCGGTCGAGCTCCCGTCGGCGACGGGGTCATGCTCGGGCATACCATCACCAACCGCCCAGGTTGAACGTTTTATATCGCCCAGGTCGGCCGGAGTCGCCAGCCTTTCCCTGCGATTGTCGTCCTCGGGCCCTGAGTCCCGGCGCGTCCCGAGCCCGTTCTCGTCACGATGGCGAGGAGCTTTTCGACACTCTCGGATCGATAAAATCTCTCAGCCAGAGCTCGAGATTGATCCACTTCCAGATCTTGTCGCCGATGTTTATGGCGCCCTGAAGGTGCTGATTATATTGTTCTTCGACCTTCTGCCAGTGCCAGTACGGACGATTTCTGAAACTGTCCGAATAGATGATCTCTTTGCTGAATGCCACAACACTCTCTTTCCGAAAGAACTCATCCGAAGGCACGTCAAACCCGATCTTGTCCTTTCGCTCAGCAATCATGGGCGGCAGGAAATCTGCAATTGCTTCTTTGAAGACCACTTTTGTCGTTCCGTTCTTCAACTTGCTCTCAGATGGGAGAGAGATCGCGGCCTCCACCAGGCGCGGGTCCAGAAACGGGGGACGACTCTCGATACTCCACCGCATCGAGTTCTTATCTTCCCATCGTAATAGATGCGGAATGGCGGTCGAGTAGAGTGTGAGGTCCAGGCTCTCTCGAAGCGACAGTCGCCTCCACCGGGGGTCTATTGTCCGGGCCTCGAGCTCTCTCAAATAGTCGGTACGTATCCATGAATTGGATCCGGTTTTCAGGATCGTGTGCTTGATAAAATCCGGGAGTAACAGGAATGCAAACATCTTGTGGGGGTACAGATTTTTGAAATTTTTCTGGTACTTCCGCATCTCTCTTCCCAACGTGAGAAGGTTGAGACTGGCGAGCAACTCATAGAAGTAATACGCATAATAGTAAATGTATCCCGCAAAGATCTCGTCTCCTCCCTGACCATCAAGGAGCACTTTTGCTCCGTTCTGATGGGCAAGTTTCATCACGCGATACTGTGCGTACGGGCTCATTCCGGTCACCGGTTCCTCCTGCGCCCTGACGAAGTCGTCTAAATCGGTCAGAAACTCCGTCTCCGAGATCTGGGTAAAGAATTGCCGGATGTTCGCGCGCTTTCCGACTTCGGCGATGTATCGCCCTTCATCCCGGACAAACCCCGGGGCGATCAGGGAATAGGTGTTGAATTCGTCATCCAATATACTATCAAGGATGCCGACGATGGCCGATGAATCCACTCCTCCGCTCAGACAACTCCCGATGGGCACGTCGGCGATCGTTCGTAATCGGACACTCTCGATGAAGAGCTCTCGAATGGTGCTGGTTGTCACCTCGTCCTGCGGTGATGGCGAGTACCATGGATGAAGTCGGAACGATCGGTCTCCCAGGTCGTAGATGAATAACGAATGCTGAGGGATCTTCTGAATATTCTCGAAGAATGTGAATGAATCGTGATCTTCCAGATTATAGGCAAGATACTCCATTATCGCACGATCATTCGAAGCCGTCCTGATATCGTGGCGCAAAATGGCCGTAATCATTGAGGAGAAGATCACGTTCCCTTCGTCCAGATAGTAGTAGAGGGGCTTGATCCCGAATTGATCCCTCCCCAGGATCAATCGGTTCTCATGTGTGTCGTAGAGGCAGAAGGCCCACATGCCATTGAATTTTTTTACACAATCGAGACCGAACTCTTCGTAGGCATGAACTATTACTTCAGTATCGGTATTGCTTCTAAATACATGCCCCTTCTCGACCAGCTCACTGCGAATTTCCTGGAAATTATAGATCTCTCCGTTAAACACTATCCAGACCGATTGATCCTCGTTGGACATCGGTTGGTGACCCTTCTCCGACAGGTCGATGATTGAGAGCCGGGTGTGGCCCAGAGATATGGTATTGTCGCAAAACGTGCCGTTATCATCAGGCCCGCGGTTTTTCGTTGCCTGATTCATCTGTGAGATCTTGATCGGGTCCCCCCAGGAAAACCCATTGATTCCGCACATGGTCTCTTTGCATCCTCATTCTGGAAAATACACGTATCTCATCTCGACTACCGTTCCGACATGTACATTGTATTTGGGATGATCTTCCGGAACTAGAACTGCCCTCCACTCTGATAAAGAGTTTCGCGAGATCGGGAAGATGGACTCTGGTGTCCCTCTACAGCATCCCCGTTCACGAAACGACCCGCCTGAGATTCGATCATTGAAAGCGGGAGTAGATCCGGCGGCAGGGATGCGGAACGATCGCAGTCTGAAGAACTATCCTCTCCGGCCGTCGAACCATTCTCGAATATTGTCTCCGGTTGTCATCCATGCATTCTTGTCGGCACAATATTTCAACAAGTCCTCATACATCCTTTTCCAGGGCTCTCTGAAGGGGCAATTAAAATTATTTGAATGCCAGTTGAGCGTCAGCACTCCCTGCAGGGACTCCACGACATCAACCAATCGCTTTGACGCCTCCAGCGCTTCGTCATACGTCTTCATCGAGGAGAAGAGGGTGACGTCCATTATTGCCAGAGGAATCTCCAGGATATCGAGCACATCCCCGGCGTTGTTCCGATCTACCGGCCGAAATGGATGACACATCCCATTTCGGAATCCGATCGCGTCATTGTAACCGAGGGTCGTATCGTATCTGAATCCAGCCTTTGCCAGATCTATCCATGATCCGGGAACTCTGAACCTCAGATAATGGTTCCGATACCCTGTTACCGTCCGTCCTGCTACTCTCTCGAGACGTTCTTTCTCTCGAGAGATCGCTTCGAGATCGTTGTATGCATAGTAGCCCCCATGGAGCCCAACTTCCCAGCCCCGGTCGATGATTCGGCCCAGATCTTCCCGGAACTCTTCGATATCGTACCTGATCCGCTTGATATCGGCATCGGTGGCAAGAAAATAGAACGAGGATTGCGCACCATACTTCTCCTCGAGATCCATTATCTCCGAAAAATTGCGGTACGGGCTCTTCATCCGTCCGCCCTTTTTCCAGAAGAGCTGCTCCCGTAGCCCTGAAACGTCCCGGTTCTTGATACAGGCTAGTGAAGAGAGGAGCGTATGGCTGGGTGGGGGATAGATTTCATCGACATCATGTGTGAGACAGACGGCAAATTGCCTCTCCTCGGGATATGAACACTGAAGACCGTTCTCAATAAAAAATTCCGAGACCACCGGCTTCTGGATGTCCTTGGTACTGCTGTATGCATGATTGAAGATCTCATACTCATCCAGTTTTTTGGGAGAATATTCTTCTTGCCTCGTAAACAGATCCCATAATTCTTCGTGCTCTCGAAGCTTTTCGTAAAATTGTGTCATTGCCATACCTCCTGTGAAGTGCAGATCATCCGGAGTTCGATAGACGCTCTCACCCTCATATCATTGTGGTGCGGGAAACCGAGCAACCGGCAGCGCTTCCTGGACGATCGCCTGCCAGATTTTCCGAGGGATTGGGAAAACGGGCTCCCTTATGGAATCGACACAGCGAACGGGTCATAGGATCGCGGGGGTCGTTGTGTTTGTCGTTCGATAAACCGCGTGCCGGGGGTCACCGCGCAAAGTCATCGGTTCTCTCCACTTCAGTGAGCCGATCCCCGGAATGGCGTGGCTGGCCGCATCGCTCTCCCCGGACTGGAAGGGGGAAGGAGGGATGAGGCCGGATGATGGGTCGGTTGACATAGATTCCCGGATTTCCAGGATCATCATGCATCACCATAATACCGGTACCCCACTACATTCCCGTCTGTATAGATCGTATTATGATCATTCTTTTCGAACTCGTCGAACACGCTCTGGGAGAGTGTTCTTGTCACCGAATCCGCATACAGCTCCGATGCCCTGAACGGGATCGGTTCATGGAGAGTACTTCTCCGTAAAACTACAACAACACCTGGCTTTTTGGAGCTGCTAATCAGGTTCGTCTCATTGTCGAACGGGTGCAGTCGTTGATAAAAGTCCAGTTGATCTATCACCACGGGTCCGGTTCCGTAGAATTGGAAAACGCTCATCATCTGCTCATCAACGATGATGGTGTCCGTAGAATATTCCGCCAACCGTTCTGCCGAAACGATCTCGTTATCCATGAACTGATTTCTCACCGTGGTCTCCTTCGAGAACAGCGGATGATCTTTGTTAATGTTGGGCGAGACCACCATGAATAACGAAAACACCATAATTATTGAAAACACCAGCGCGACTCTTTTCCGATCCGACCTGACTATATTGGCGATCCCGATAACATATGCGGCTGCAATGACGCCAAGAAAAACATTGAGAAACGGCGTCCACCTATCCGTTAACAGATTTCGGATGCCCAGTAGCGGAATGGCATAGATCAGGATGAACAATATTCCCGCTGTCGATGCCATTAAAAATTTCATGTGGTCCCGTCTCGACAACCACCAATAGATGCCTCCGATCGCGAGAAATGGGACAATCAGATAGCATAATTGAAGCAACAATGTATCGACGAACGGACGCGCATAATCATGCCCGACAATTAATAGATCATTTCCATATCCCCCGCCAATGGTCAACACGTCCATCATGGGAAGAAGTACCGTTTCAAAAAAGGACGACCCAGCATTCCCGCTTGTGGTATTCATCCAATAGAAGAATATCGATATCGAGAACAGTATTATATACAGATAGGCATTGATGTTCGAAGTGCTCTTCTTCTCTGTGAGCCAGTCGTACGAAATTGCAATTATTACAAATAAAACCATTATAATATATACGACGAAGGTGCTCAATTGATGTGTTAAAACCATCATGCCTGTGATAAATATTATTAACGATATCACCCTCGGGGTGGTGTTGCCTCGATATTGTAATAAGAATAATAGAATCAAAAAGTAAACTAATACTAACGAACCGGCAGTGATATTTACAATCCCCGTCAGAATCAAATCATTGGTGAAGCTCAATATTAAGGCGGAAAGTAGGCCAACCTGAAGATTTGTCAAGCGGCTTACAATAGTGAAAGCGAAAATTGAGACCAATATGTTTGCGATTCCAACGGAAAAGAAAGCAGCATTTTTAATGGAGATCGCGGGGATGATCTGGGTCACTGAAATGAATAAATGCAAAATTGGGTAATTTATATATTTATCACTTATCTCGAATGGCGGGATGGAACCCGTCGCGGAGATCATATTTGCGATGTTTAAGTGGACGAAAGCATCGTACCCCATAACGCTTGGGAAATTATAATAAATCCCCGCTCTCACCGAAAATGTGAGAAGAAGAATCTTGAAAAGAATCCCCCATGCCTGCCGTTTCTCTTCGACGGATAGGATAAATAGTGCTATCAGTCCGCAAAGAAACGCCACCAACAGGAAATAGATCACCGGCCGGAAATAGAGCTGGAAATACCAAATGATGACCGTCAACGTAAAAAGACCGTAGAAAACGATGTCCAACCCTTTGTTCTTCCGGATAGATAGATTCAAACTCCTGATCTTCCCCTCGTTCAATCGAGTTCTGATCAGGAGATACAGGGTTGAAGATATCAGAATTGTAAATCCTATATAGTGTTGTGAAATTTTTCCCGAGAATGATATCAAAAGAATAACGACGCCGACAGCGATGCCTAATGCAGCTAAAACGATATCGATCCTATTCATCAGTGCTTTTTTAATTCTCGATAGCGCAATCACGAGAATCCAGCCTCACCGGGGATAGCGGAAAATATACAGGTGACCATATGTGCTGCACGCCTTCTCGTCATTGATGCAGGTATCATAATCAGGGTGCCGCGGTAGCGATGAGATCTCTCGAAGATAAGTCGGTCAATCCATGTGGGCGTGGAGGAAGGTATGCTCGCTCCGAAATGCGGTCTTCACATCGTTCATAGGGGGTGACGCGCTCTCGCGTTGTCTTCATCAAAGTGCTCTTTCATATTAAATCTCCCGCAGAGATCGCTGGATGCATACGCGGGCTGGTGGATGACGCAGTCGTCATATCCGCGGTAACCGCCGCGATAATAGTCCATCCCTCGCTGCAACCACTGGCACAATCGAAGGCCGGAGTACATGGCATCTGGCCCGCCGTAAGAAGGATCCGCCCATCTCGAACTCCAAATGGCGACATCCATCCTCCTCTGCAGCCGATCTTCATGGTCCGTGTACGAGGCGATAACGGATCTGCGCCCGACTTTTTCTCATAGAAGTACGCGCTGATTCTCGTGAGAACGCCTGCATAGTGTCGGGATTGATGAGCCGACATGTTCGGCAGCCCTGCTCATGATCTTGGCGAAATCGTGCCGTCGCTCTCCGTAATTACCCGGGTACCACGAGATCCCATGAACGACCGAGAAAGGATCGAAATCCTGCGACGTTCGCCGGAGAAGAAAACTGATTGTCATACGGAACTCGGTTGACACTGACCCTCAATGACGCCCTGATTCCCTGCGCCAAAAATGCAACTAAATCCATCCCTTCACTTTGACGTATGCAACAATGCCGACGCTCAAGATCATGTGAGTGACCAGCCATGCAATCCCCGCCCCAATGACGCCGATAGACTGAAGGAGGACATAACTGAGTCCCAGGTAAATCGCGAACCGAAGGAAATTGACGATCACGACACCCCGCACCTGCATCCGGATATTCTGGAGGGGGATGAAGAGATTGAAGATGGTTACGAAGAAACTCGAGATTGCGATCAACCGAAGCAGGTCAAATGCCGTTGTGTATTCGCTTCCGAAAAAGTTGAGGAGGAGATTCCCGAAGAGAACGATAAATAAAACCGCAGGAATAAGGGCCGCATACGTCACAGAGAGAGTCATGACCGTCCCTTTCCTCAGATTGATCCCGTGACTTCCTTCGATAAAGAAGGAGGTACTCATTGCTTCAGGGACGATGAGGACGAGGCTCCCAATAGCGAAGGCAATGTAGTAAAGGGCGGCATTTTCCGGGCTCAATAAATTCACGATCAGGATGGGCATGACAAGTGCCGGGAGACTATTCAATAAATTTGCGAGATAGTTCATTGAAGAGAACTGGAATGTCGTGCGAACAAAGGCCCGGTCGATCCGGAGGGCCAGGGGCACGAACCTTCGGATCAGCGCCACGGCAATAATCGCCGCCACCAGGTTGGCTAAACCCAATGAGAAGAAGATACCGAGGCTTCCGAGAAAGACAAAGGGGAGAAGCAGGGGAAGACGCAATCCCGTAAGGAGGTTTAGTAAGAGCTTGATGTTCCCCTTTCGAAGGCATAACAGTGCATACCCCGTTGTATCGATGACCGAGCTGACTATTGCTAAGAGCAGGAAAATAAGGGCGAAGTCTCTGATAAATGCGATCTCCGGTGCAATGAGATCGATAGCAAGGAGGTACACTAGGGTGACGATGACCGTAGCTCCTATTGTGATCCACAGGCAGGTATTGAAGACCCGAGAATGGTCCTGGGTCGGCAGGAACCGGATGAGGGCCGTGTCGAATCCGAATCGTGAGAAGGCGACAATTAATAAGAGTGAGGAGATGAGCGCAGTGGCAATGCCCACATCCGCCACCGAGTAAAGTCGTGCAGCAACTGTCCAGAAGAGAAACCCGAAACCCACATCGGACACTCTTCCGAGGACGATATAGAGAGAGTTGCGATACAGGGGATTCCGAGAATATTCGAGAATTGAGATGAGTTTGCTTTTCGGCGAGGCGAATTGTTCAAACATACGGGATCTCTCTTGAGTGGGAAAATACAATAACAACAATAAATAATCGACTATTCGATCTCCGACGAATATGCACCGCCCCTTTCTAATTCCCAGCCAGAATGAGATCCATCGATCTGGCCTTCCCCGGGGTTCGCAATAGCGTCAAGATCTCCCCTTTTGCATCCTGGTCCTGTTTCCCGTCCGCTGATTGTATTGACGATTCAAATGAACTTCCTCTTTCGGCATTCTTGCTCAGGATTTAACTCTCTCCAGACATTCGCGCAATCTCCGATTCCGATAATACTCCCGTATCTCCGAATCGCCGATCTTTTCTGCACTCCCGAACAATCCCTGAAGATATCCGAATAAATACCCGAGTCCCGGGTAAAACGGTGACTTTATGCTGAAGTTGACGAACCCTAAGAGCACCAGCAGGGGATGTTTATCGAAGTAATATGCAGTCTGTCCATCAATCCTGAATCCTTTCCAGTAGCCCTCTGCTGTTTTTGTCTCTCTTCGTTCGATGGCAACAATCGTATCGAACTGTTTAATCTCCCATCCGCGGAGGACCGCTTTAATATTTGAGATGGAATCCGGAGAAGGCTCGATCGGATAACCGCCCGTCTCGAAGAAGCAATCCTTTCTCCATAATCTGCCGGTGCCGGCGGGTAGAAATTCGTCGGCTCCGTTAAACACGACCTTGTCCCGCATCCTGTGGTAAATGCCCCCGCTTATTATCCCCAATTTCTGGTTATCATTCATCTTTTCAATGAGCTTTTCAAAAAAATCGGGTTGTATCTCGGTATCCGCGTCCAATAATGCGATAAAATCGAACTCTAAATTCGATGCATTGCACGTATCGACGGCGTGTTTGAATCCTTCACTACAAACAAAAGAGTAGTGATAGGTGATATCTCTCGGGTGTGGAGGGAGGGAGATCTTTTGCATCCACGAAGTGCTGCGACAATAATCATCGACAATATCAGGCGTTTTGTCCGTACTCCCGTCGTCGACGATGATCCACAACACGGGCTTCTGTGTTTGCCGTAAGACACATTCGATAACCTCCGGTAGGTTATCTTCTTCGTTCTTGGCCGGAGTAATTAAGACGTAATTGCCATCCATGGGAATCCCGCTCTATTGTTATGTGGTCATATCGGAGTGCGTACCGCCGTCATTTTTTTTTCTACAATCAATTCTATACGTATTTCACCTTTTCTATCCGCGGTCGAAGACTGGAGTCTCGGATTCGCCGTACGCGCATGCGCTCTTTCCACGAATACGAAAAACAGTCCGATGGCAATTATCTCGAAGAGATCTCTCGAGCTCGTCGCGATCCAGACCGGCTCGCGATCCAAGAGAGTCGCTCGACGAGATGGGGGATTCGGATCATCCGGGCGGGAAGCACCCCGGCACTGGTGATCGACGAGGCCCTCTATCGATCTGCTGCACAACCTCGGTTCCCAAGAACCGGTGCGTTATCTCAGGCGTGGTGAAGGGAGATTCCTCACGACTCACGATCCCGGAGACAGGCTCGATGAGGGAAGCTCGAATCGACATGCGCCCCGGTTCGCTTCTCCGATTCCGAATAATCTTCGATGAGCTCCCACCCTGGGTTCCGCTCTGGCCATGCGGATCCCCTTTCGAGGACCGTGTTCGTTCCAGGGATCGATGAATGATCTTGCATGGACGTCACGCCAGCACGCTCGCGGGAGCATAGGGTGTGGGGATGGCTGCCGTGCGAGGCGTCCCCGGATTGCGCTCGGCATAGCACGGCATGTCCACGGCGGCAGGGACGACGATCCGATTTTTAATCGAGCCGGTTCCTTCGGTAAAGGCTCAAGAAGCCAATGATACTCTCCAGCCTCACGATATCTTTCTTATTTTAAGAGAATTGACGCCGACTCAGCAAACCTGATATCGATTATCAACGTTTTTCCAGTTATTCGTTTTAGGAATGCCGGCAAGCGATCCGATCTTGATCCCGTCGCCGACCCGTTCAAGGACATTCCCTTCGATCGTACTGGATTGGTGAACGGTATCATCGATAGTGATGCCTGATCCTCTGCCTTTCCCCCGGATGATATTGTCCTGGATGGTGATCGTGGTACGATCGGCCTCCACGCCCTCCCGATCGATGTCAATCATAACATTCTGTTGTACCTTGTCGGCTCCCGACTCGGGTGGGGCACGAGAATAAAAGGGTTCTCTGAGTAATGCCACTCCGCTTACGGCGTCGATGATGACATTATTCACTATCTCTCCCTGCCCGCTCAACAGTGCGACTCCCTGGTCGCATTTATAAAAGACATTCCCGGAGATACGATATGGTCCGATTGTCGGTGCGTGGGCGTTCACTGCATCGTTTGTAGTATACTCGAAATAATTATTCTCGACTTTTACCTCCCTGACATAATTTTCAGGAGCCAGATCTACGTTCCGTGTCCCTGTTGCAATGCCATGTCTCCCCTTGGTGACAAAGAAATTGTCGCGGATCGTTATCCGATCGCTGCGATCCATGACGCAGACACCGTATCCCCAGCCGGTTTTAAACACGTTATCGAAGACACAGTTCTCGATGGTACAGTCCGTGCTGGTGCTCATGCTAATTGCCGTGCGCCCGACATTGTGCATTTTGACATGGGATATGGTCAAATCCCGCATGAAATACGCATCAATGATCGTCGGATTTGTCTCAACCCCCGGGCCTTCGAACACAATCCCCGTAATAGCCATGCCTGCCATCATGGAGGTTGCGGACCCCTGCTTATTCAGGGTAAATACATCTCTCGTGGCTCTCCGACAATCAAATACCGTGCCGGCCTCCCCGACGAGCGTGAAGGGTTTGGTGATGGCGATCGGGCCATCGATCCGGTACTGCCCGGACGGGAAGTAGATCGTCGATCCTGCCGGAAGCCTGTCGAGCAAAGCCTGAAGGGCACCCGTATCATCGGTGGCTCCGTCGCCAGCGAGACCGGAGCTCCTCGCTTCCGTCGCGATCGCGACGAGGTCCGGACGGGGCGGAACGACCCAGGCCTTGTAGGAACGTTGCATCGACGCGAGACGGGCATACCCCTCGGCGTATGCCGTCTCCACCCGGGCAGAAATATCTGCCTGGCTCGGCATAGAAACCAGCATTGTCGGAGCGGGTGCGGGGGCGATTGTCGGCGTACCGGTGAGAACGTCGAGCCAGTTGACGGTCTGGCCACTGTCAGGTGATGGGGTTACCTGTTCGGCTGGCGTCCCGACGGGGAATCCGTGTATACCGAAATACGGAAACTGGTGCTTTACCGGCGCTGATGACATTGTCGGTGCGACCCGACCGCCGGGATCGATCCCCGAGACGGCGAAGGCACAGGCGACGAGACTGGCCAGAAGGATCCAGAAGATTATGCATGCGCTCCACGCAGCAGGTACCGATCGGGGTTTCGCTCGCTGTGAGGATGGCATTCGCCTCATAATTCTCGGGTGCTGTTTGAAGGCCCATAATATAAAAATCGCATGGTCCTCCCCACGCCAGTCGCAGATCTCGTGGAACTCCCGATAGGATGCGACTGTTCCTCTCTGGCGTTGACGACTGGACTGCGCTGCAGTGAAGCACGAGAATGGTTGTCGAGCACGCGTCATCGAGCAGGGAACATACTTGCGTACGGAAGCAGGTATGGTTGCAGTATTTTTACGCGCCGATGACCGCGTACAATGGGCGGAGAGGAGCGGAAACCAGGCCATCGACCGTCGAGGTTGTGCCAGCGAGCGTGCAGAGGGATGTATACGCAGACTCGATTTTACTATCGTCTCAATGCAATCCTCGCGGAAAACGTCGGCCCAGCCCTCGGAGACAGCGGGAGAGGTGCAGGTTCCCGCGGCGGCGGGAGAACAGAACGGTGGGATTGAGTTCGGTCAGGGTTTGAGAAAAACGGTGGGTTGACGATCCTTCCGGACCGTCTTAACAACTCAGGTAGGAGGTCCCGCTCTTCAGCCAGTTGTTGGTCTTCGTGACGCCGGCAAGCGACGAGGCGCTGACGCCGGGGCTGACCGACTCCATCACGTTGCCGCTGATCGTCGAGCCGCTGTGCGCGGCGCCGTCGACGGTGCTCGGAAGCAGAATCCCCGCCGAGCCGCCGCCCCGAACGACGTTGTCCTGGACGGCGAACGCGATGCGGTCGACACGGATGGCGTCCATGCCGATGCCGGTCAGCGTGTTCCGAGCGATGATGTCCGCACCGGACCAGGTCGGCAGCCCGTTGCTCTCGAAGTAGGTCCGGCGGATATCGAAGCCCTGCGCGGCGTTGACCACGGTGTTGTCCGTGATCTCGGCCTTGCCGTTCCACATGCACGCGGCCTGGTTACAGTTGGAGAAGACGTTGTTCTTGACGCGGAACGTCCCCTTCTCCGTCTCGTGTGCGTTGACCGCGTCGTTGGTCGAGTACTCGAAGTAGTTGTTCTCGATCAGGATGTCGCCGGTGTAGTCGTTGACCGAGACGCCCGAGACCGACGGGCCGACCGTGACGAAGTGTCTGCCCTTGGTCACGCAGAAGTTGTTCCGGAAGATCGTCCGGTCGCTGCGCTCCATGATCCAGAGGGAGTAGCCCCAGCCGGACTGGTAGACATTGTCGAAGACGGACTGCTCGACCACGGCATCGTCGCAATCGCGGATCGCGATGCCCGTGTGGCCGACGTTGTGCATCTTGATGTGGTTGAAGTTCAGGCTGTTGCAGTTGTTGGCCCGGATGATCATGGTGTTGTCGCCCGAGCCGCCGCCCTCGAAGGTGATGCCGCTGACAGCGATCCCGGTGATGACGGACGAGGTCGAGCCGTACCGGTTGAGGTAGAAGACGACATCGGCCGAGGAGCCGGCGCAGGCGAAGACCGTGCCGGTGGTGCCCATGAGGGTGAGCTGCTTGTTGATGTTGATGCTGCCGGCGTTGAAGACGTAGGTCGCGGCCGGGAAGTAGATCTTGCTGCCGGCGGGGACGGCATTGACGAGGGCCTGGAGGGCGGCGGAGTCATCGGTCCCGCCGTTGCCGGCGAGGTTCGCATACGAGTTGCTCTTGGCGTTGATCGCGCCCGAGGTGCTGGGCGCGGGGATGGACCAGGCGCGGTATGCGCTCTGCATCGCTGAGACGCGGGAGGTGCCGGTGGCGTAGGCCGTGCTGGCGAAGGAGGCGATCTGTGCCTGGCTCGGTGCCGAGCCCAGTGTCGACCCGCTCGTCGGGGCCACGGTCGGGGCTACCGTCGCGACGGTCGTCGGCGCGGTGGTCGGTACGGTCGTGGGCGCGACAGTTATCGGCGCGGTGGTCGGGACCACGGTCTTGATGGTTGTCGGGACCGTGGTCGGGATGGTGGTTGCAACCGTGGTTGGCTGGGTTGTGGGCGCGGCAACGACCTCGAACCAGTCGATGATCTGGCCGCCACCAATGAACGTGAGTCGAACGACATGCGTTCCTGCCGTGAGCGCGAGTGGGGCCGAGACCGTCGTGTAGGTATCGTACGCGCCGAGGTTCGGCACGGCGATCGTGCAACCCGGCGCGCCATCGACGGTCACGACGACCGAATGGCCATCCGTCCACGAACCAACGCGGAAGTTCGCAGTGTACGATCCGGTCGCAGCGACATTCACGGTATACTCTGTCCACTCGCCGTCATCGATCCAGCCGATGTCACCAAAGGTGGTACCGAGCTCGGCATCGACTGCCTCCGTCGGACGGTAGGCGGCGGCGCTGTTCGTCACGGCGATGTTCTGGGTGGTGGTGTCATAGTAGGCGACGTTCTGACCGCCGTTGTCGTAGTCCTCGGCCTGGACGCGGCCGGGGAAGGCGTGCGCGCCGTTATATGGCGACTGACTTACCTGGCGCGTCGTCTGGGTCGGCGCAATGGTTGGGGTCGAGGTGGCAACCGTCGTAGGGGCGGTCGTCGGAACGGTGGTCTGTACGGTAGTCCGTACCGGTTTCATACTGAACGAAGAACTGTGAGCCTTCGCTGTTACTGCGGCTGACTGGGATGAATCCACAGATGTCTGTGCGGATGTGGTGACAGAATGCTCCACCTGATCCTTGATGGCGTAGGTCGACCCATCTGCGGCGGCAGCTCCTGCAACCCCGATCAGCAGTAGTCCGCCTATCGCTATAGCTATCGCTCTTTGAATGTTCACTGTTCGCACCTCCGATTGGCGAATTGCTTGCCTTGCATATCTGCAAGGCACTACCCTCGGTTATCTGTGCTATGTTGATTTATACTTTTGCATTGTTGATCCGCCCTATCTCAGCACAGCTCAGATTTTCGCTAAAAAATTCGGGGTTTTATCAACAATTATTGAAATCCCGAAGGCCGTTGAAAACGCGAGCAATTGTATCTGCCTCGGACTCGGGGGCGGTGCTTCTCTCATAGACGGCTTCTGGCCAGAGAACCTCTGCAGGGAGCCTCGTCCTATGACGGCACGTCGGTCCACATGATTCCGAGGGCCTCACAATCCAACTGGAATAATGGCAACGGAGGGGCTACGTCGGTACGATTTCTGTGATAGGTGTCGTTTGCCGGGGAGGTTCCGCGCATTGCATGATCCAATGCCACTGTTGTTCATGAAAGATGATTGTTCTCCGCCGACGTCGGAGTAAAAGGACGGGTGATTGGAACAGAACCCAGGGGGACGAGCCGCCAAAACGGATCTTCATTGACGATCGGTTTATTGTTACCGGAGTGAGAGAAGCACCAGGCGCGAGCGTGAGAGTGCAGAACGGATCATCCGGGGACGGAAACATTCCGAACAGTACCCTCATCTACAGGCGATAATAGAAACCCATAAAGGTAAGGAGAGAGATGTTGGCGTGAAGATGAGCCGGAAGTTGCGCCTCTCGTCCATGGTGTTCACCACCTGGTTGATGGTGATCATAGCTTTCATGCTCCTCAGGCGAACCTTTGATCTCGAGATCTTCTTCGTGCTGGCGTTGATCGGTCTCCTCGTGATCGTTATACTGATTGATACGTCCTCTGTCCAGCCAAGATATATACGAAGGATGAAATATATGGTCGCGGCCTCCCTCCTCATCTTCGGCTACATCGTTGCCAATCGAATCGTGGAGATCCTCGCTCAATGATGCCTCTACTCACCCCGATCTCGATCCCTCCTGTCGCGAGGAGATGGCTCATAGCACTCGGTCTTGTGGCAGTCATGCTCGTCGCTCAGGGCACCGGTGCGGAGGATCCGGTCCTCTACTCTATAAAGGACGGGTCGGCAACCGGGTTTCACCAAGACTTCACGGTGACCGGGAATCTGACCCGGACCGATGCGGCGCTTGTCCTTCGGAACTGGGGAGACGATCTGAACCTCGCCGGCCGGATTGTCCAGGACATCAAACTCAAAGATTTCGAGTCGGCGGAGAGTAGATCGGAGCAGTATCGACTGTATGGCGAGAATCTCGAAGACCTTGTTGTCCGGCTGGATATGAACGATACAGACGTGGCGACCTTCCAGCGCGATAACGATGAAACCATCAAGTCGCTCCGTGAACTTCTGAACCAGACAAGAGAATACGACGACCTTCAAAACGCGGAGGCCACCTTTCGCGATCAGAAAGATATCGCGAACCTGAAGGCCGTTGAGGTTCGAGGCGAGGATCTCAAAACCAAGATCGGGAGTGAGTACGAAGGGTATGCAGATCGGGGGAACAGTATCATCAACACGTCACGGAAATTCGGGATCGATACGTCCTCCTTCGAGCAGTCTATAGTAGATTTTGCCGCGATCCTGGGAGAGGTAGATGCTGTGCAGAAGGCACGTTCGTCCTCGATTGCCGATCTGATACGGGAGATCCAATCCTCCGCCAGGGGCTCCGGGGCTCGGGGTGCCGTTTCGACGATCGGCATGAAGATCCTTCCCGATCATGGAGTCTACGGTGACACGCTCTCGATGGAGGGAGCCGTGAATGCCCCGGCAGGTACCAAGGTTACGACCTTCGTTGACGGCAAGCAGATCGGAAGCGTTGTGACCGGTAGCGACGGACGGTATTCGTCATCGTATCGGATCGAACAGATCGAAGCTCGGTCGCACACCGCGTACGCCTCGACCGACTCCGATATATCGGAGATGAACTCCTTCACGGTCGCAAGCAGGAATACAACCGTCTCCCTTGTGGTCCATCTGAATGTAGAGAACGGCACTAGGAGAGGTGTCGGGACAGGGCGCGTCGTGACCGAGGACGGCACCCCGGTTCGCGAGGCACAGGTGTACCTGGATGTCGACGGCAGGGCCTGGTCGGGGGAGGGGGTGACCGGAGATACTGGTGAATTCACGATTACCACGGGGCCGCTTTCGCCAAAGATCCATACCCTGAAGGCTTGGGTCGATCCCACAGGATTTCCCATAAATGGCTCCGAATCTTTGCCCGTCATCGTCGAAGTTCCGTTTGCCTTTGGTCTGCTTGCTGCCACCGTCTATCTGCTCGGGGTTGGTGGAGCAGCGATCGGCGGCGTTCTCTTTCTAAGAAAGCGAGAGGCGACAGATGTTCCGGCATCGGTGCGCACCGAGGGGGCAGCGCATGATCGCATGGTTGGCCCGCCCCTGACGCCGACGATAGAAGAGGCGCACGTTATCGCAGATCAGATCCCTGTTATCATGGAGGGCGAGGTCGATGGATGTAAGACGATCGCCCAGACCTACCGCCAGGTCGTGCGAGAACTCGAAGTCAGAAATCCCGATCTTCAGCTCAGGTCCCGGACTCCCCGCAACCTTGCTGCCCTGTTTGCCGATCGGCCATTTGGCGACCACCTCGCGGTGCTTGTTGGAATCCATGAAAAGGTCTGGTACGCCGAAGACGAACCGACCGACGAGGATCTTGATCGTGTGCGGGAAGCCTTTATCTCCATCATCACGGAGGCGAGCGCGCAGTAGTTCCGCCTCGCCCTCCTGTAGGACTGCTGCGGATGACTGTTCTGTATGATCCGGTGCAAACCGTACCGATGCCCGTCAGGAAGATGAAATCCGATGCGGGTATCCCCGATGGAGAGGTGCGTACGCCGACAATGCATGATCCGGCACAACCGGACCTCCCAAGGGTAGCGCCGACCTCGCTGGAACTTCGAGAGGGACTTCAATTGATGCCGATACGCAGGCTCGTTACCACTATCTCGGCGATCATCATCCGAATAATCGAATGTATTGGGCCTGCCTCTACCCGTGAGAGGCGGATCGTGTCCCTGGGAAAACGTATGATGAACCTCTCGGGCGCGGTTCATGTCCGACGATAATTCCTCGTCCTGGGCGATCGCCGCGGCGGTCGGCTTCATCCTCGTCATCGCAGCTGTCGCCCTCTTTCTCCATCTCTCCACCACGGATATCGAGTTCAGCCGATACAACCCTGAATGGAACGGGACGTCTCAGGTCTTCGAAGCGCTCGAGAACAGCGGTACGGTCATGGTCAGAGACCCTGACGCCCTCAGGGACAGACATAATGCGACTCTGCTCGTGATCGCCCCTGCCCGTGCACCGACCGCTGCAGAAGGATCGGCGTACCGAACGTTCGTGGCCGCAGGCAACACGCTGATCCTCGCCGACGACTTCGGGTCGGGAAACGAACTGCTGCAGGCTATCGGCGCCTCGACCCGGCTCGACCGCGGGAACCTCTCGAGCCTCGAACGGGAGTTCGAGAACTCCGAGGCTCCCCTCGGATTTCCGGTGAAAGGGCAACCATTCGTGGCGGATCTTTCGAAGGTCGTCTTCAATCGTCCGGTCGCCGTGTTCGGCGGTACTCCTCTCATCAATACGACGTACCTCTCCTGGATCGATACCGACGGAGACGGACGGGTGGATCGCGTGGAGCCCCTCGGGCGGTTTACCGTTGCCACCGAGGAGACCGTCGGTGCGGGAAAGGTCGTCGTGATCGGTGATGCGAGCCTCTTCATCAACGCAATGCAGGGGCTCTCCGGCTGCGACAACGGGCTCCTTGTCGAACATCTGGTCGCAGATGCGACCCTGACGGATCAGAGACTCAGCCAGACGGCGAGCGCGGCAGGCCCGATCAGCACATTTTTATGGGTGAGGGAGACACCTGCACTCGTTGTTGTGGTCACGGCGCTCTCCCTCGGGCTGATCGCCTGGTCATTCGGCAGACGAAGAAGGTAGGGGACGCGATGGCGCAGCCAGAACTTGAAGGAAATGTCCGGGAGATCGAGAACGCTCACCGATTGATCCAGGAGGCGGTCGGCGAGTACGTGGTCGGGAACAGCGACCTTGTCGACCTGATCCTGATTGGAGTCCTGACCGGCGGACACGTCCTGATCGACGGCGTGCCGGGCACGGCCAAGACCACGATCTCGAAGATCATCGCACGGGTCATCGGCTACCAGTTCAACCGTATCCAGGGTGCGGTCGACGTCCAGCCCGCCGACATTCTCGGCGTCCGGATCTACGACGCCGAGCGGCGCGAGTTCGTGCTCCAGAAGGGGCCGATCTTTGCCAATTTCGTTATGATCGACGAGATCAACCGTCTTACGCCCAAGACACAATCCGCTCTGATCGAGGCCATGGCCGAGCATCAGACCACGATCGATGGTCTCACCTATCCCCTCGGCGATCCCTTTTTCGTGATCGCGACCCAGAACTCGCAGGAGTTCGAGGGGACGTTTCCCCTGATCGAGGCCCAGCGCGACCGGTTCAACTACAGCACTGCCCTCTCGCAGATGGACGATGAGCACGAGATCGAGATCCTCCGGCGCGATCAGGAGGGCAGGTTGGACTGGGATCTCTACGATAGCCGGATCACGCAGGTGCTCTCCATCGACGAGATCCGGTCGATGAACCGTGCGGTTCAGAAGATCAACGCGAGCGAAGCCATCCTCAGGTACATCCGCGACGTCGTGATCGCCAGCCGGGTGCACGGAGGCGTCCGGCTCGGCGCGTCCACTCGCGGCTCGCTCGCCCTGCTTCGGGGTGCGAAGGCCAGGGCCGCGATCGACGGCCGAACCTATGTGATCCCGGACGACGTGGAGCGAATGGCCCGACCTGTCATGGGCCACCGACTTATCCTGGAACGGGACGCCGAGACCAGTCGGGTCGCGGTCGATCACGTGATCACCGAGATCCTTGAGACAGTCGAGGTGGCGTAGTCCAGTGCAGACGACTCCGTGGACAGGGGGCTGTGCGATCGTCGCGATCGCTCTCGGCGTGATTGCCCTGTATCTGGACAGTCTCGCCGTGGCTGCCGTGGCGATGGGACTCGCGGCTCTCCTGTGCGGTCAGGCGGCCCTCTTCCTGTATCGTACCGCACGATATGTGGACGGTCTCGAGGTCGAACGTACGATTGGGAAGGGTGTACGCTGCGTGGGAATGCCGATGGAGGTCAACCTCACAGCGACGATGCCGGCTGTGCCGGGGCTTCAGGTTCGGCTTACAGACCTCCCCCCACGCTCCGCCGTCTACGACCCGGGGGACACGGTGCTCCCTCCAAGCGGGGGCCGGTATCGGGTCCGGTTCATCACGCCGGGAGAGGTCAGCTTCCGTGGAGTCCTGGTCGAGACAGGAGATCGCTTCTTCTCGACGACGATCGTCTGCGCGTCATCGGGCTGCATGGGTGAACGGATCACGGTCTATCCGGCTGCGAACAGGATATCCGAGTCTTCCACGGGAACTGATGTCGGAACGGTGGAGCTCGATCGAGCAGGATTCCCGCGCGGAGAGGGCATCAGCGGTTTTCGTCCGTTCCGTCGGGGAGACGACGCCTCCATGGTGGACTGGAAACTCACGGCAAAATATGGGCGGCCGTTCGTCAGGGAGACGACAACCGAGATCGGCAGCGCCCCCCTCGTGGTCATCGACCTACCCGACTCGGAGACTCCCGGGGGTGCCGCCGTCATCTCGGCTGCCGGGGAGATGATCGAGCGCGAGATCCGCGAGCATGGTCACTGCACGCTGCTGGTGATCGCGGGCGGGGAAGTGGTCGACTTTCGGTATCATGAGCACGACCTCGGAGTACTGCTCGGTCTCCTGAGCCTCCGCATTCCGGAGCCGGTCCACCCTCTGTATCGGGTCATGGACCCGCTTGTTCTCCTGGAGCGGCTGCAATTGATCGAACGAGGTCTGCTCATCCCTTCGCAACGGCTTGCGACCGTGCTCCGAGCGACCCTCCGGCGATCGACGAGAACCCCCTTCGAGCAGGAGATCGATCATGCCATGAGGAAGGAGGAGCACCGGGAGGTGGTGATCTACACGGCGTCATCGGATGAGGTGAGCCACCTGAATCTGATCGCTGCCGTCGCCCGCCGGCGACGACGGCATCTCGTGATCCGATTGCCGCGGGCTGTCAGGAACTCCATCAGTACACTCAGCCCGTACCCGCGGGTGGAGGCGATCTGATGCAGCGCCGGCAGGTCGCACTCCGATATGTGACACCGGCGGCTGGCGTCGCCCTGTCGACTCCGAAGGTAACTCCGGACAGTACGATGAATGTGGCTCTTCTCGGAGCTGCGATCGCCGGTGCGGTCTCGATAGTCTATCGGGGGGCTTTCTTCCTCCCCGACGAGGCCCGTGTTACGGGCCCCATAGGATTGAATGTCTTCGTGGGCCGGCGAATGACGATAGGTGGTGCAACGTGAAGGACTATCGCAACGGATTTGCCCCCGGGGTTGCCCTGATCGCTGCCGCTGCTCTCCTGCTCCTTGTCGCGGCTCTCACGGGCCGAGGGGATATGACGAGTGCGACCCTTGTCCTCGTGGGAGTCGGCTGTTTCATCGGCGGCGTCTTTATTCTGACCCAATACCAGGGAGAGTCCGCCCCTCCCTGGTTCGCGGGGGTTGCGGCCGCCGACCCGGTCATCGATCTTGCACGTTTTTGTGCCGATCTCGGTCTGCAAGGCGATGCCCACCTCTTTCTCCGCGACAGACAGATTGTCCAGGTCGTGCCTGTCGGAGATGATCCGCCGTCGGTGCTACCCCCCGATGACTACACGTTCATCAGCGAAGGGTACGGTGGCGGTATTCAGCTGGTGCCACCGGGCAAGGCCATCTACGACCGCCTTGTACGCAAGCACAGCCTTGCCGTGCCTCACGAGATGGCAGGTTTCTGCAAAGCCGTCCGTGAAGTGGGCGAGGACGCACTCGATCTCGCAAGGAAGGTCGAGATCGTTCCAGAAGGGGATCTCATCGAGGTTCGGCTTTCGGGGTACAGGTTCTTTGATGGCTGCAACGCCATCCGGACGGTCTCCCCCAAGTGCTGCACGATGATCGGCTGCCCGACGTGCAGCCTCTTCGCATGTATGGCAGTTGCCGGTCTTGCCCGACCCTGTAAGATCGAACATGTCTCGACCGATGAGAAGGATCGATCGGTCAGGCTGATCCTCCGTCTGCTCGATTAAGGGGGCCGCATTCTGAGAAAGATCAGCGCCTCTCCTCTGCTGCGTCGGGAGGGGCGCCCCGCACGTGCGACCACGATTGTCGCATTCGCTACCCGCTCCTCAAACCCGAACGAGCACCGTCTTCTCTTCGCTCCAGGCGCCGAGAGCCTGGACGCCGTTCTCGCGCCCGAGTCCTGACTCCTTGACCCCACCAAACGGCACCTCGGGCGGCACTTTCAGGTGGAGGTTCACCCAGACGATGCCCGCCTGAAGGCGATGCGATGCCTCGCGAATCGTCGTCGGATCGCGGGTCCAGACCGAGGCGCCGAGACCGAACTTGCTGTCGTTCGCACGCCGGATCGCCTCGTCGAGCGTCGCGAACCGGGCGAGCCGGATCC
>Ga0074193_1001860_pt1 | contig 22307 bp, 20 predicted proteins | sample EPASupsiteHSE605_FD_64523 | JGI IMG/M metagenome (GOLD analysis project Ga0074193, IMG submission 64523) | Bioremediated contaminated groundwater from EPA Superfund site, New Mexico - Sample HSE6-05 | ecosystem: Environmental > Aquatic > Deep subsurface > Groundwater > Contaminated ... | reverse complement strand
GGCTTAATATCAAGGTCGGCGAAGTAGGCGACAGGCGGGGGCGCGGCAGGCACCCGCCCCGCCATGTTGAGATATTCCCCCTCGGAAACGGAGCGTATATAGCCGACACGCCGGGATTTTCATCCTTCGATATGGAAAGAGCCGAGCACATCCCCAAGGAAAAGCTCAAATATGCCTTCCGTGAGTTCGAGCCCTTTATAGGAAAGTGCCGCTTTGACGACTGCTCGCACAGAAAAGAACCGGGCTGCGCCGTTCTTGAGGCTGTAAATAGCGGTATAATCAGTCGCTCAAGGCACGAAAGCTATGTCAAGCTCTATGAAATCGCATCGCAGATTAAAGACTGGGAACTAAAATAGCTTTTTGGTAACAATTAAATGACCCTCTGCGTATTATGTACAGAGTACGGAATACGCAGAGGGTCTTTCTGCAGCCAAAAAGGAGGGTACATGCATGAAAAAGAATGGAAAACCTAGGTGCAATATCGGCTGCATGGTCGCGCTGTTCGGAGTTTTCATCTTGCTCGCGCTTGTTTTGCCCTCGTCGTTCTGGTGGTTCGTTCTTGGCGCATTTCTGATTTATCTGGGCTTGTGTGTTCTCAAACGCTGGTAGAAATAGTAATATAAGGAGAAACAATATGAGAATAACTGTAGTCTGTCCGCCGAAGTTCATCCGGCATGTTTTATGGAGACTGTTTTACAGATAGACTTGTCTTGAAATAGACGAATAATCTGCGCATAAATCTCATACTGTTAATTGAAACAGTAATGAAAGGACTGATTATATGCGCGTTGCGCTTCATCGCGTTGAAAGCGATTGCTTGAAAACCATATACGACAATATAATCTCAAAAGAGGAAACTCTTGAGCTTGTCGTACCCGACGTAAGTGCGGATATTGGGCGGATACTCGATGTCCGGGGGCAGTTTCTGCTGTCGTCGCAAAAAGCCAAAAACGACGAGATACATATAAGCGCCTCGGTTGAAGTTTCGGTTGTTTATGCCGCCGAAGACAGCGGAAAAGTACAGTACGTTATGGCAAACATCCCACTTGATATGAGCATGCCTCTTGTCGGAGCAGATGAGGACACAAAGCTTGTAACCAGATGGGAGCTTTGCGGGATAGACGCAAGACTGCTTAATCCTCGCAAGCTCCTGCTTCGTACCAACGTATCCGCACATATCGTTGCATTTGCACCGGATAAGTTTGCGCTTTGGGACAACTTATCCGAGGAGGAAAAGACCTCTGTCTGCGTATTGAAAAAAGAGGTCGAGCATACGCTTGTTGTCGGAGTGCGGGAGAAGAGCTTCACAGTTTCCGATGAATACAGGCTGCCCGCAGACAAAGACCAGAGCGCAAAAATGCTCAGCGCGTCGACAGAAATCTGTGTTCAGGACGCGAAGGCGGTTGGGAACAAAATCGTAATAAAAGCGGTTTCAAAGACAGATGCCGTGTTTTTGAGCGAAAACGACGGCAGCCTTTTCGACTGCCTTTTCAGTACTATGTTCTCGCAGATAGTCGAAGTGGATACGTTTGGGGACAATATCACAAATACTGTAGGCGTCTGGCTTAAGGATGCCGAGTTTACAATGGTCAACGGCAAAGAGAACGGCTTTATATGCTCCGCTTCGCTGCAAATCTGTGCGCAGACCGTCAGCCGCGAAGCGATGCTTTCGACTTACGCCGCCGACGCTTACAGCAACGAATATAGCCTCAATACGGAGACCGACGATACAAAAATGATGAGATGCATTCCGACGGATAATCTGATGCTGGACCTTAAGGGCAGAATTAAGCCCAAATCACCGCTTACGGAAATCATGTATGCCGGTGTTGCAGAGGTCTGCACGGAAACAGAGGGTAATGAGATAAGGCTTACCGTAAATATCAGCGGCGTCGGAAAGACGGAAAGCGGCGAGCTGGAATCGATTGAGCTGAAGCTCAGCACAGAGGAGCTTATAGAGCTCTCAAAGGGTCAACGGATCAATATCGCTTCCGTCTGCTGTGATAAGCCCGTTATCACAGGGTCAGCGCAGAATGCGGAAATAAGTGTCGGTGTTGAAATCAAATATTGCGTTAAGGAAACCTTTGAAATCGACGCCGTCTGCTGTATAGAAATCCGTGAGGACTGCCCCATAAATAAAGTAGACCGCCCCTCGCTTGTGGTGCTTTGCGCCGAAAGGGAAACAGATCTCTGGAGCCTTGCCAAAAAATACGGCTCCACGATGGAAATGATAGAAAACGCGAACAAAGTAAACGGCGAATTCTCGGTTCGCTGCAGGCCGCTGCTCATACCCAGAGCAAAGTGACAAAAGCACGCGGCTTCCAGAAAAATACTTGCGCCTCCTCTCATTGTATGATAGAATAACCGTTGCAAAACACAAGAGGAGCTGTTGATATGTCGGGTCATTCCAAATGGCATAATATCCAGAAAACTAAGGGTGCGGCAGACGCAAAGCGCGCCCAGGCATTCACAAAAATCGCAAGAGAAATAATAGTTGCCGTCAAAGAGGGCGGAAGCGGCGATCCCGTTAACAATTCCCGCCTTGCCGTCGTCGTAATGAAGGCAAAGGCTGCGAATATGCCAAACGACAACATAAAGCGCGCAATTGAAAAAGGACTGGGTTCCGGCGATGCGTCCAACTACGAAACCATAGTCTATGAAGGCTACGGTCCATGCGGCGTTGCCGTTATTGTTGAAACCATGACAGACAACCGTAACCGCACAGCCTCGGAAATGCGGCACTATTTCGATAAATACGGCGGAAACATGGGTACTACGGGCTGCGTTTCCTGGTCTTTTGATAAAAAAGGCGTCATCATAATTGACAATGAAGACAATAAGCTCGATGAAGATACAGTCATGGAAGCGGCTCTGGATGCCGGCGCCGATGACTGTGTGACTGAGGACGAAACCTTTATCGTCTATACTGCGCCGGACGATTTCGAGCCTGTTGCGACGGCTCTTGAGGCCAAGGGATACAAATTCCTGTCAGCGGAAGTTGAGATGGTTCCTCAGAACTATATAAAACTAAAAAACGAAGACGATATCAGGAACATGAACAAAATGCTCGAAATGTTCGAGGATAACGACGACGTTCAAAATGTCTGGCACAACTGGGACAACGAGGACTAAACAAAAACTGCAGAATTGTCCCGAGCGGCAAACAGCATGGTTGTGTTTGCCGCTTGTTAAAAATACTATCGATAAAAATCAGGGAGTACTGGACTATGAAAAAGAGCACGGTATCTATCATTCTGGGTATTCTGGTCGTCGCACTGGGACTGTTCTTCGGCGGTCAGGCTCTGGGCTTCTGGGAACAGTACAGAATTTCGTTTGACGGCTGGTGGACGCTTTTCATCATAGTGCCATGCGTTATATCAATTGTAAACAGCGGGTTTAACCCCTTCAACACGATAGGAGCCGGCGTAGGTGTTCTGCTTCTGCTGACAGCCCAGGATGTGCTGCGAGAAGGACTCGGATATAAGCTGATAATTCCTTATGTCATCGTTATTTTTGGTCTGAGCCTTATACTCAAAAAGCCGATTAAATTCAGAAAAGAGAGCAATAACGGAGTTTATGCAGGGAACAGAGGAGAAAACTATTTCGCTGTTTTCGGAGGTAACACGCCCATGTTCGACGGAATCGATTTCCGCGGAGTTAATACATACGCAATATTCGGCGGCGTTGATCTGAAGCTACAGAACGCGATTATAAGACGCGACTGCGTCATAAACACCTACACGGTATTCGGCGGAACGGATATTATTCTTCCGAACAACGTCAAGTGCGTCGTGGACAGTACTCCGATTTTAGGCGGAATTGAAAACAGATTTGTATCGGCAGCCGGTGAAAATGCTCCGACGGTGCTGATAAGAGCGGTCAGCATATTCGGCGGCACAGACATCAGATAGCAAATAGCAGAAGCGCCATTCTTTCGGACGGCGCTTCTGCTATATTATTTGAGGTCAATTCAGCAGGAATACATTCGTATCAGTGCCGAAATTGTAAACGCTGTAGCAAATCAGCACTTCGTCGATACCGTTTTCTCTGACATAGTCCGAGACCGACGAGTTAATAAGCTGCGTTTTGTAATAGCGAAGATCCATAACGTCAATTTCTGAGTAGTCGTTCTGGAGATAGGGAACGAGCGAGTCCATGTAGCTGTCGCGGATTATCAGTATCTTCGGCGCATCGGAGCGCTTTGTCGTTATTTTCAAAAGCGGGGTATTTCCGCCCATGAACATGGAATATTTATCCTTTTTCTCAAGAAAAGCATAGTCATAGAAAGTTCCTTCAACGGGCTCTGTTTCCAAATAATTCAAGACCTCGGTGGAAACATCTTGAGGGGCGTAAATCTCTATCGTATCGGGTTTCACCCAGCTCATTCCTGACTTCGAATAAACGGTTCCATAAAACCGGTCAGAGACGGTCTGCGGCGTGTATGACGAAAGGGGAGAAGGGGAGTGACCCATGGCCGTCATCAGAGCTTCGTAGCCGTAGTAAGCGCCGAGGCTTGTCCAGTGGTGGTCTGTGCGGTAGTAGATGTATTCGTCGGAATGTGAGGCAAGGGCGCTTTCAAGATCGATGTTTTTGGCGCCCGAATTTGCGTAGCAATAATCGATAATGTCCTTTTGGCTGTCATTGGGCGCGTTTTTGGGAATGAGGTTTGAGTGTATCTCAGAATTTCCTGGAATAAGCGCGAAATAGACAGGAAAGGCGGCATTTTCGGCAAAAGTCTTTACCGCTTGGATATTAGTGTCAAGCTGAGTCTGAAGCGGTGCTTCATATGCCTCGATAAGCGTATCACCCTTGCAGAGATAGACTCCCTTGTTTTCCTCTTTGCCGATTGCCAGCTCGCTTCTTGCCTTCAGGGTCGTCCAGCTGTCACGGAAAGGAAACTGGTCTGTCGTATAGCTCTCAAATTTTGTGGTGAATTTTTTCGCGAAAAGCGATTCAAGGCTGAACGCGGGCTCCTGCGTCAGTTCCCTGTTTTCCCGCTCAGAAAACCCTTTATCCGGCATAAGGACAAAAAGCGCAAAAAACACGGAGATAAACGCGGTAAACAGAATTATTTGTACCCATGATGAACGTTTTGTCATATCTTCTGCCCCTTAGAAACGGAAATACAGGAACGGATTGTAGGTCGCGTCAACGAGATATGCGGTGCAGATAACAAGAATAAGAACAATTATAGCCGGAGTGGCATATGATTGCGTTTTTTCCGGGAGCTTTTTATAGAGATTTTTCAGAAGGGGAGTGCAGGCAATTATGGAAATGACAAACATAACGGCGAAAGACGCAAGGTAAAAGGTATCGACGGGCTTTATAAATCCGCCGGCTCCGAAGCCGAACATCGCCTTGTAATAGCTTGCGCAGGCCGAAAGCGAGGTCAGCTGGAAGAGCACCCATCCGCAGACAGCCACAAATACTGTATAGAAGTGACCGACAAATCTGGGTGCTTTTTCCAGAACCTTCAGCCAGTAGAGCTTTTCAAAGATAAGAAACGCCGCGTAGTAAAGGCCCCAGAGCATAAAGGTCCAGGCGGCGCCGTGCCAGAAGCCGGTCAGCGCCCAGACAATGGTTATATTGAGAAGCTGGCGGTTTTTCCCCTTGCGGTTGCCGCCGAGGGGAATATAAACATAGTCGCGGAACCATGTGCCGAGGCTGATATGCCAGCGCCTCCAGAATTCCGTGACGCTGCGCGAAATATACGGATAATTGAAGTTTTCCATAAATTCGAAGCCCAGCATACGCCCAAGACCGATGGCCATGTCGCTGTAGCCCGAAAAATCAAAGTAAATTTGAAGTGAAAACGCCAGAATTCCGAGCCATGATCCGACAAAGCTGAGATTCGTCGCTGCCATGACAGAATATGTATCCCATAGTTTGCCGATGTTGTTGGCTATAAGAACCTTTTTGGCAAGACCGATGGTAAAACGTCTTACCCCGCTTGCAAACTGCTCCGCAGAGCTTGCACGAAAATTAAGCTGAGAAGCAACATCCTTGTAGCGGATGATAGGTCCTGCAATAAGCTGCGGAAACAGAGCGACAAAGGTGCCGAAGCTGATAAAATTCTTCTGGACGTCGCCGTCACCGCGGTAAATATCGATTGGATACGACATTGTCTGAAAAGTGTAGAAAGAAATACCGATGGGAAGGGCGATATTCAAAGTGTGGATAGAATCGAGTCCCGGAATTTGGCTGAGCGTTTCGGCAAAGAGATTGAAATACTTGAAGAACATCAGCAATGCCAGGTTTATTACGATGTTGATAACAAGAAATTTCTTTGCTTTAGGCTTGTTATCATCCCTGTATTTACCGACGAAAATACCTGTTATGTAATTGACCACTATGGAGAACAGCATGAGGACAATATAAACCGGTTCGCCCCAGCCGTAGAATATGAGGTTAACGAAAAACAGCCATGGATTGCGCCATTTCCACGGAACGATGTAATATACCGCCAGAACAACAGGCAGATATACAAACATAAAAAGTATGCTTGAAAATACCATTTGACGATTATCCTCCGTACAGCCGAGTAATAAGGGTATTTTACAGTAGAATGCGGATTATTGCAACAAGCATAATAAGTATTCGGAAGAATAATGGCGATTTCTGTTTATGGTTCAGTCCTGATGCTTATCGCCCTTGTCCGGCTCAAAATTGGCAAGAGGGTTTGCGGCTGCCGCTATACGAAGCTCGGAATTATCAACGTGTGTGTATATCTGCGTCGTATTGAGATGCTCGTGTCCAAGCACCTCCTGAAGTGTGCGAACATCAACTCCGTTTTGCAGCATGAGCGTCGCGGCCGTGTGGCGCAGCTTGTGCGCGGAATACTGCGTACGGTCAAGTCCGGCGCGCAGAAGGTTTGTTTTAACCATGCTGTGTACCATTTCCCGGGAAATGCGAGTCCTGCGGCTCGATACGAAGAGCGCCGGCTCGTGCGCCGGTACCATGCTTCTGCGTGCAAGCAGCCAGTCATTTATAGCGTTAATTGTGGATTCATTCAGATAGGCGATACGCTCTTTGTTGCCTTTTCCGATAACACGCAGGCTGTCTGTGTGAAAATCCGATACATTGAGACCGACAATCTCTGAAATACGCAGTCCGCAGTTGAGAAATATGGAGAGTATGCAGTAGTCACGTTCCCTGTTATTACCAATTACGGCGTTTAATAGTCGACGGCTTTCATCGAGGCTTAGATAGTGGGGGAGTGTTTTGGGCGTTTTAGGGGAATCCAGATCCGCGACGGGGTTTTCTGCAAGCAATTTAGCTTTAACTGTCAAATATTTGTAGAAACTGCGAATACATGCAATTTTTCTTGCACGCGTCGTAGCTGCCAAGCCATATTCCTTGGAACGGCTGCGTTGATTGACAATACGGTCGCGGGCAAGGAAGGCAAGGTAGTCATAAACTTCATTTAGTGTAACGGCGCCGACGAAATTGAGATTAACGTCCATAATATCAATGGAGTCAAAATCGGAATTACGCGGAACAACTCCGCGTTCAATCTTCAGAAAGCGAAAGAAAGTTCGCAGGTCGAGAAAATACTCGTCGACCGTTTTCGGGGAGTGACCTTTGATCGTCTCATGGTACACAAGAAAATCCTTTAGAATAGGCGGCGATTCGAAACGGTAGTCCATAGCTAAAACGCTCCTTTATAAAAAGCGATATTTTTCAAAGATTCAGCCAGCGATATAAGAGCATGCATAGGAAATATTACTGGCTTATTATACCATTCAAAAGCAGGGCAGTCTATTGACAAAAGTACCAATAATTAAACAAAATAAAGATTTTGTTTAATCGGGGGGATATGTAAACCAAAGAAACATTGATTTTCCTACCTTTTCAGCATAACTTTTTTTGCAACCGAATTCAAAGTATTTTCCCTAAAAGTATTCACAAATTACAAAGAAACTAAAACTGTACGAGGTGAAATTATGACTGAGGAAATCGTAAAATACCTGCTTATTTTCGGAGCATTTTGTATTCTTATAGCCTTTCTGAATAGCCGGCTCAAAAAGAAAAATAAAGAGCCGAAAATCAATATTGATTATACCAACGGGTATAAATCAAAGTGGCTTTTCAGCAATCATGAAAAAGAAGCATTTTACAAAATAAAAGAAATAACCGACAGCATGGGACTGTATCTATTCGCAAAAGTCAGACTGTTCGACCTTGTGGAACCGAAACAAGGCATAGAGAACAAATTAGGTCATCAAGGGAAAATCCAAGCGAAGCACGTTGATTTTGTTATCTGTGACAAAAAGCTGGTTGCCAGATTAATCATAGAGCTCGACGATGCATCACATGACACGCAGGCCCGTGAGGAACGCGACAACTTTGTTGACGCTGTTCTCCTCAGCTGCGGATATAAAGTCTTACATATCCGCTCAGTCGAGCCAGACACGCTCAAATCACAACTTGAGAGCATTTTCAAGACAGCTTCAGCTAGTATATGAATTTCGCCCCCCGCCAAAGTATTTAGGACTGAAATGCTACGCATTCAGATCCTAATACTCTTGCCGACCACCTTCGAGGGGGAGCAACGATATTGTTCAAGATGAATAGTAAATAACAATAAACCCCTCCACCGTAAGGCAGATGGGTTATTTCAAGGCCTTCTATTTTTTTACATTAGTCCAAAATGTAAAATACATATGAGCTATGGATTCAACAAGAACGTAGAGGATATGTGATAATACAAATACGTCAAATGCAAGAATGTACTTATAATACTGTATAGGTATTATCAATTGAAGGAATATTTCAATTATTAGTATTATTAAATATAAAATCTCAGCAATTACATTATACGTTATATCAGATAACAATACTTGAAATAATTTAAGAGGTTTTCCTTTTAAGAAATTGTAATTCTTTTTGGATGCATCTGTATCACGCAATGCTTGAATATTACTACTATTAGAAGAAACGAGTATAGTGATAATCGCTATCGAAAAAGATATTAAAACCGCTATTGCACTGATTTGTCCATAAACAAAGTCATTGATTACTGCACACAAGTTTGTTCCGTCATTTACATTTAATAAGTAGGCCCCTATTAATACAATGGCGGCCGCGATTATAGGTACCAAGAACTTTAAGTATATTTGTTTTCTAGTCATAAAATAATCTGAAACAGGAATGAAAACGATGTTTCTTATCTTCTTGGTGCTTTTCATAACATCACCTCAGATTATTCAAATAAACCTGTGCTTTTCTAAAGAAATCAGTACTATCAACTTCGTTTGTATCAGGGGTTGACTCAACATCAATACTCTGCTTCATTTTCATTAATTCACTGTCTAATCTAAAGTAACCAGTCTCATTAGTTCCTTCAGCAATTACCCTTTGTATTTTATTCTCGTTTTCAGTAGAGTTATTATAATACTCACTAACCAAATCTTTTGGTATATTTATATTTCTACTTTTCTTTTTAATTACTATATCAACAGTCTCTTTTATATCATCTCTGTTAGCAAATCTAAGAAAATCATCATGCAAATCTTGGCGTTCTATTGCGACTGTAAGTATAGAGATTTTTCTCATTCTTGCTAATTCTTCCAGAAATTCATTACAAGGCATTGGTTGGCTGCTCAAAGAATAAACATAATTTCCATCAATGTATTCTTGATATTCTTTTAGCATTTCATTTATGTAATTTGAAATACGTTTTAATCCTATTCCAAAATAATTACTCTCATGAATACAAATAAACTGCTCACGACCATTTTGATGACGTATACATACATGTGTTTTTTCCTCATCGCCATCAAAACGATCCTTCAATAATCCTCGTTCTACCATTGTATTAGTATTAACAACATTGCGCCTATGATTATATTTAGCAGAACTAAGTATTAAATCATAATTACCATTTCCATAATCATCAACAGAACTTAACCATATCACTTTTTCTTCAGAGGGATAGTCGCGCTTTCTAAGATTTACATCAATGCCAACTGTAAATTCTAAGGCTTCAGAGAAAAATGCAATGAAATCATTAAGTAGTAGATGACTGCCATCGGGACGAAGCGTAGCGCGGGTTACATCAAGATAATAGAAATATACAGGCACTTTTTTCATGTTTTCACCCTCATTTTACATATAATTTCATTATTTGACTATTTGTTACATTATACAATCATTATAATCAAAAATGCAATATCTATTATCAAAATTAAACAAATCAATGAACCCCCCCCCTGCCCTATCAGCAGAGGGGCTTTTTGTTTCCATAAAGAATTGCAGAAGCATAAAGATTTTGTGTAATATAATAGAGGATAATAATTCTATGTCTGGGAATACTGGTTATGGATTTTTTAAGCTCTACAAATAGGAGGAAGTTTAATAATGGGAATCGTAAATAACTCAATTGACAAATATCAGAAATGTATTGACGCTTGCAACAGATGTGCTCAGGCATGTATTGAGTGTATGAATATGTGTTTAAATGAGCCTGATGTTGGCACAAGGAAAAATTGTATTTCTATGCTTCACGAATGTGCATGTATTTGTAAAGAGGCATCATCATTTATGTCAATGGATTCAAAGCATGCATCGGAACTATGCAAATTGTGTGAAACGCTTTGTGGTGAATGCGCCGTGGAATGTGGAAAGTTCAAAGATGATCACTGTAAGAAATGCGCTGCTGAATGTCAAAACTGTGCAAATGAATGTAAAATGATGGCGGGATAAATCATTTACAACCCCCATAATTCTTATAATTTTGCATAGGTAAATAATATACTCCCCCCTGCGGTTTTTAACAAAATTACTTCAAAATGCATAAAAATTAACCAAGGACCTGTTTATTTTACAGGCGGGTGGTTATATTACCTGATATTACTGGTTAAAGGAGAAGCGATAATGAAAAGTGATGACGGAATTAGAAATGAATCGGTTAACCCCTACGAAAAAATAACGATCAATACAGGAATCTCAAAATACAGCTTTACGCAATCGTGGATTGAGAATCCATCGCTGAAAGATATACTTGTCGGGCTGATTGCGGATGACTATTCCAGTCTGCATAATAATGGTAAACAGTAGAGAATAGTCGGTCATATTGAATGACCGGCTATTCCTTCTTTCCGGTATCCCCTGCTTCCGGATTATCAAGCTCAGTTATGCAGACATTTGGCTGGTTCCAAGGCTTTTCCAGCTCCTGTGAACCGCGAAATCCCGCGGCAAAGCCAAGTATAAATGCGGTAATATAGATTATAAAAATTCTTTTGGTTGATAATAAAATAGCTTTAATTATGTCCGGAATAGTAAAATACCCTTTATTCTGAAACCTAAAAATTGCAAGTAAACTTGTAATAAATATTGTAGAAAAGATAAATATAAAAATCAGCGCTGACGGAATATCCATAGGAAACAATTTTAAAGATACGCCTATGCACACAACCGAAAGCTCAGAAAGTACCAGAGTATATGTACACCTCAGAGCAAGAGCCATCCTTTTAATTAGCCGCGAGGTCAGAAACACGATTTGCAGAGCCGTCAACAGTAAAGACAAAAACAGAATGCTGAAAATAAATTCGAAGGAATACGGAATGGCAGCTATTATCTTAACATTTTCGTCACTAAAAACGCTTTGACATATAGCTATTGCTATAGCAAAAAGTAAAACTTTTGCCAATACTTGCGGCAAAAAACTAAGTTTGATTGTATTGTTCTTTAATAACATGTCAGTTCCCTCCTGCTTCCACGCTAATTATAGCATTATTGAATAAACAATCAAATGCAAAAGCTCCGATAATCGTCTGGTTATCGGAGCTTTTTTGGCACTTCCCTGCCCTATTACTTTGATTTGAGAATTTCTAGTGCTTCTTCGCGATAGCAGTCCATAAGATAGGGAATTCCGGTAACCTTCGCGCACTCGTCGGTAAGCGACATAAGCTCTCTCCTTGTGATGGCGCCGATATTGAAGCAGCGCGCGCCCGCCATGAGCTGCTGGAGGCCTACCCTTATCTTATCCGCGTAACTGTATATACCGATTGCGCCTAAAGGCACGTTATTTATTTCGTCCGAACCGACCATGTCCTTGACCTTTTCGTAATTAACGAAAATCTCCTCGGGCGTGTGGCCGAATTCGCTTACGGTTTTGGGAAGATCGTTTTCCTTCATCCACAGCTCTATGTTCTTTCCGACCATTCCGGGTATCATTAAAGCGCGTCCCATGCAGACGGCCTTGACGAAAGGCGCGCCGAGCGCGAGAGCCTTGAATACGCCGTCTTCGGAGCTGAAGCCGCCGGCAAAAGCAAGGTCCGGGACCCTCTCACCGTTCTGTGCGAGGATTGAGGCAAACTCGAATGCTGCGCTGTGGAGATATATTGAGGGCATACCCCACTCTTCCATCATCCTCCACGGACTCATTCCTGTTCCGCCGCTAGAACCGTCAATCGTCAGAAGGTCGATTTTTGCCTTGGAGCACCATTTAATTGCCATTGCCAGTTCACGCAGACCGTATGCGCCTGTTTTAAGGGTAATTCTCTTGAAGCCAAGCGCGCGGAGGCGCTCAACCTCTTGCATGAAGCTCTCCTCACTGATGAAACCAAGCCTGCTATGACGTTCAAACTCCTTTATTGCGCCCGATTTGAAAGCCTGCTGGTTTACCTTGTCGGACGGGTCTGGAGTTACGATATATCCCCTTTTCTGAAGCTCCAGAGCGCGCTCGAGCGAAGAAACCTTGATTTCGCCGCCGATGCATTTTGCACCCTGGCCCCATTTGAGCTCAATCGTTTCTATGCCATGCTTTTCGATAATGTATTCGGCAACGCCAAGTCTTGTATCTTCAACGTTCATCTGTATAAGAATTTCGCCCAAACCTCTGTGATACTTTCGGTATGCTTCTATACGCCTGTCCATATCAGGAGCTTTGACTACTTTATTGTCTTTGCTTAGCTCCAAAGCGGGGTCGATACCGCAGACGTTTTCACCGCAGACAAGTGTGACTCCGGAAAGAGCAGCGCCGACCGCAAAATGCTCCCAGTTCTTTCTTGCAATCTCAGTTGACCCGAGCGCTCCCGTAAATATCGGTACGGACATTTTGACTTTTTTATCCCAGCCGTATTCCGTGCCGGTATCGACAACAGGAAATCTTGCCGTATCAGGTCCGGGAACGACGCCTTCGGGCAATCCATTTGCCCCAAGAGCATAGCCCTGAATATTCAGATGAGAATAATCGACCGGATATTCCTTGTCTCCGCCGGCACTTATATCTCCGAAAGGACCCGGATATATCAGTTCTCTTCCGCGAAAGGTCGATTTGAAAACTTCGCAGTTGCCGCGGCATCCGTCAATGCACCGTGAACACAGACCGCTTGACGGGACTACGCTTTTCGACCTGTTGGCGGTACGGGTCGCATCATTGCTGTTGGGTGTACTCAAATTCATGAAATTTACCTCCAATATATATATTTAAAATAATGATTATTCATTCATTTAAAGTAGTATACAGTATATAAAAATGAATGTCAATAATGGCAGTATTATATTGCAATTTGCAAATAAACCTTTGTAAAATGAAAAAGCACTTAACAGCTGCTCTCCTTGGCAGCAAGACAGACAGGGTACCACACTTTAAGAGTGCAATACCCTGTTTTTTTAACAATACTTTTCTTTGCCTCCCAAGGCGCGGGAAATTACTCTCCTTCGCCTTGCCTGGCGGTGATTAGTCTCTGGGGAATTTCAGAGCGGCCTGAGCAGCAGCGAGGCGCGCGATAGGCACTCTGAAGGGCGAGCAGGACACATAATTGAGTCCGAGCCTGTGGCAGAATTCAACGGAGGAGGGATCGCCGCCGTGCTCGCCGCAGATGCCAATCTTGAGGTCGGAGCGCGAGCCGCGCCCGAGTTTTACGGCCATTTCCACAAGCTTGCCGACGCCGTTCTGATCCAGACGGGCAAACGGGTCGGATTCAAGTATCTTCTTCTGATAATAAGCGTCGAGGAACTTTCCTGCGTCGTCGCGGCTGAAGCCATAGGTCATCTGGGTCAGGTCATTCGTGCCGAAGGAGAAGAATTCCGCTTCCTTGGCGATATCGTCTGCGGTGACACAGGCGCGCGGAATTTCAATCATCGTGCCGACCTTATAGTGCAGCTCGGTGCCGGAGGCTTTGATAAGCGCGTCTGCCGTGTCTGTGACTATCTTTTTGACATACTGGAATTCCTTGATTTCGCATACCAGCGGAATCATAATCTCGGGTACGAGATTCCAGTCCGGATGCTTTTTCTTGACATTGATGGCGGCCTTGATGACAGCCTTTGTCTGCATTACCGCTATTTCGGGATAGGTTACGGCAAGGCGGCAGCCGCGGTGACCCATCATGGGGTTGAATTCATGCAGGGATGCAATAATTGCCTTGATGTCCGCTACAGACTTGCCGAGGTCCTTCGCCAGAAGCTCGATGTCTTCCTCCTCGGTGGGAAGGAACTCGTGAAGAGGAGGATCGAGGTAACGGATCGTAACCGGGCAGCCTTCCATCGCTTCATAAATGCCCTCAAAGTCGGACTGCTGCATCGGCTCAAGTCTGAGCAGAGCCTTCTCGCGCTGCTCAACCGTGTCAGCGCAAATCATCTCACGGATTGCGGGGATTCTGTCCTCATTGAAGAACATGTGCTCGGTGCGTGTGAGGCCGATACCCTCCGCCCCGAATTTGCGTGCCTGCTTGGCGTCCTTGGGCGTATCTGCGTTTGTGCGGACGTTAAGTGTCCTGTATTTGTCGGCCCAGGCCATAAGACGGCCGAACTCGCCTCCGATGACTGCGTCCATTGTTTTGATGGCTTCGCCATAGATGTTGCCGGTCGAACCGTCGAGGCTCAGCCAGTCGCCCTCTTTGTAGACCTTTCCGCCAAGCTCAAAGCGCTTGTTTTCCTCGTCCATCTTGATTGCGCCGCAGCCCGCTACGCAGCAGGTGCCCATTCCGCGGGCAACAACTGCAGCGTGAGAGGTCATACCTCCGCGAACAGTCAAAATGCCCTGTGCGGCTGCCATACCTTCAATGTCCTCAGGGGAAGTCTCAAGGCGGACAAGGATGACCTTCTCGCCCTTCTCAGCCCAGTCCTTCGCGGCTTCAGCTGAGAATACCGCTTTTCCGCAGGCAGCGCCGGGCGAGGCGGCAAGTCCTGTGCCGATGACCGCTGCACTTTTAAGAGCAGAAGTTTCAAACTGCGGGTGCAAAAGTGTATCGAGATTTCTGGGGTCTATCATCAGAACGGCTTCTTTTTCGGAAATCACGCCTTCATCCACGAGATCGCAGGCAATCTTGAGAGCAGCAGCGGCTGTGCGCTTGCCGTTTCTTGTCTGAAGCATGAAGAGCTTTTTGTCTTCGATGGTGAACTCCATATCCTGCATATCGCGGTAATGGCTTTCAAGCGTGGCGCAGATTTTTACAAATGCGTCATAGGCTTCGGGCATTACGTCCTTGAGCTGGTCAATCGTCTGCGGGGTACGGATACCGGCGACAACGTCCTCGCCCTGCGCGTTCATAAGGAATTCGCCGAAGAGCTTCTTTTCGCCGGTGGCGGGGTTACGGGTGAACGCAACGCCTGTGCCTGAGGTATCGCCTAGGTTTCCGAATACCATTTCCTGAACGCTGACAGCGGTGCCCCAGGAGCCGGGAATGTCGTTCATGCGGCGGTAAACAATGGCGCGTGCGTTATTCCAGGAACGGAACACGGCCTTTATTGCGCCCATCATCTGCTCTTTCGGGTCGGAGGGGAAGTCGACGCCGATTTTGGACTTATACTCGTCCTTAAACTGCTGTGCCAGCTTTTTAAGGTCGTCGGCAGTCAATTCTGTATCCTGCTTGACGCCGCGCTGCGTCTTCATCTGGTCTATAAGCTCTTCAAAGTACTTTTTTCCGACTTCCATTACGACATCGGAGTACATCTGGATAAAGCGTCTGTAGCAGTCATACGCCCAACGGGGGTTGCCGGATTTTTTGGCGATAACTTCAACGACTTCCTCGTTAAGGCCGAGGTTCAAAATCGTATCCATCATTCCGGGCATAGAGGCGCGTGCGCCTGATCGGACGGAAACGAGAAGCGGGTTTTCTTTGTCACCAAACTTTTTGCCGGTCTGTTTCTCCAGCGTGGCGACATATGCCATGATTTCGTCCTGAATTTCAGGGGCAATGGTTTCGCCGTCGTCATAATACTTTGTGCAGGCCTCGGTGCTTACTGTAAATCCCTTCGGAACCGGCATGCCGAGATTTGACATCTCAGCAAGATTGGCTCCTTTGCCGCCGAGAAGCTCTTTCATTTTGCCGTTACCCTCGGAAAACAGATACACATACTTTTTGTTCATACATTTACTCCTTTGGAATGAAATTTATATACCTTTGGCTATGAACTAACAATGTTATTTACCCACGCAGAATCTATCAAAGATACGCCTGGTGACGTCCTCCCGGACGGTTTTTCCGGTAAGCTCACCGAGCGCCGAAAGTGCGTTTTCGGCTTCTGTGAGAACTATATCCGGTGTTGAATGGTTATTCAGCGCGGTTAATGCCTCGCCGATTGAGGCACAGGCCCTGCTCACAGCATCCGCGTGACGCGCATTGGTCAAAATCTCGCCTGCTGGAGCATCCGGTATCGGAAACAGCAGAGAAACTGTATCGGAAAGCGCATCAAGCCCTGTTTTATCAAGGGCGGAAACCGGCAATATCGTTTCAAAACTTTCGCCGATAACCGAAAGATTGATTTTTTGTGTAAGGTCGCATTTATTGATAACGGCGATTCTAAGATTTGCGGATTTTGCAGCCTCAATCGCTTCGTTATCCTCCTCAGTCAGAACCTCCGAGCCGTCAAAAACGGCTAAAACGAGTTCTGAGGATCCCGCCGCGCTTATTGCCCTGTTGACGCCGAGCTTTTCGAGCGGATCCGAGGTTGAACGCAGCCCTGCAGTATCTGACAGCCTTATTTTAACTCCGCCAAGTGTTATACATTCCTCGATAGTGTCACGGGTCGTGCCGGGAATATTAGTAACAATTGCCCTGTCATAGCCCAGAAGCGCATTCAGAAGCGAAGATTTTCCTGCGTTTGGTCTTCCGACTATTGCAGCCTTTATACCGCTTTTCATCACTCTGCCGCGCTCAAAGGTGCAAAGCAGAGATTTAAGCTCTCCCTTAGCCTTTTCAAGCGTTTCCTTATAGGCTTCTATGCGGAATTCGTCAATTTCCTCGTCGGGATAATCAAGCACAGCGTGATAGTGAGATATTATGTCAACCAATTCGCAATAAACACCGTCGGTTTTGCGTAATATCGCGCCGCCGAGCTGACCTGCCGCATTTTTGGCGGTCTCTTCGGTTTCTGAATCAATAAGGTCAATAACTGCTTCGGCCTGAGTTAGATCCATTCGCCCGTTCAAAAAAGCTCTTTTTGTGAATTCCCCCGGCATAGCCTGCCGTGCGCCGCATTCGAAGAGCGCTTCGAGCGCGAGCCGCAGGACAGTCGGCGAGCCGTGGCACTGAAGCTCCGCTGTATCTTCGCCGGTGTAGCTGTTCGGTGCGCGGCTTATCGTGCACAGGCAATGGTCAAGAGCTTCTCCCCTTGTATTTTTTAATACGCCCAGAACCAGAGAGCGGTCCGGAAATTCAGTGAGGTCCTTTCCTGAGACGGGATAAAATACTGAGGATGCGGCTTTGATGGCGTCGCTGCCGGAAATTCTGATGATACCGATAGCTGAAACAACGTTTCCCGTTGCGATAGCCGCAATTGTATTACTGGTAACGTAAGTATCAGACATTAGTACCACCTTTCCGACAAATACACGACCCTCCAAAGTAAAATATATAAAGCTGGAAGGTCGATAATATCGTTTATTTAGGACAAAGTAACAGACTGGCGTGCATCCTTTTCAAACATACGGGTGAGTATCGCAGCGACCTCGCTCCTCTTTATGTTGTTTCCGGGATAAAAGTAGTATCCGTCGGAGCCTGTGAGTATACCGGCGCGGTAAAAAGCGTATATCTGTGCCGCATTTGTGGCTGTAGTCTTTACATCTGGTATCTTGTTGTCGGAAACCGTATTTATCTGAGTATATTCCGATGCCGGCAAAGCAGCATAAAATATCGCAACGAATTCGCTTCTTGTTATAGCAGCGTCATAGTTGGCGTAAGTTTTTGTTACAATGCCGTTCTGAGTGGCATAATCCAGATACGACTTATACCAGAGGGTCGTATCGTTAACAAGCGTGACGCTTCCGTTAAGATAGAGCTGACTCATGCAGGCCGCGAGTTTTATTGCCTCAGCTATAGAGAGATTGGCGTCCGGCGCGTAAGAGGTCGCACTTCGTCCGTTGACAAGACCCTTTTGAACGGCGTAGCAGACGTAGGAATAAAACCATTTTTCCTGGGTTGAGTCCGTAAATGCGGGAGGGCTGCCGGTTGCGACGCTAACGCTTCCGTAAAGTGCGAGCTTTGAGCCCGTGACTACAGCGACCGAAGCCGTTGTATATTCAGCCGCGAGATAGCGGTGTCCCGCCGTAAGGTTTTGACCAACCGTCACAGCCGCTCCGTCTGAAAGGTCAAGGAAAGTTCCGCTGCAGGAAGAAAGGCGGACAGAGCCGAACACAAGCGTAAAACCCGAGCCGGCCGCGAGCGACACCGTGCCGCCGGGCATCGCCAGAGCATAACTGACGCCGACGGCGGCGCTCTGGCTTGCCTGAGCAAGCTTGTATTTAAGAACGGTCATTGCGTCCGAAAGAGTATTGAGCGGCTCTGAAAGCACAAGTCCCGGATATGTGCCGTCAATATAGCTTTTTGATATAAGCGGGTCGCCAGAGCTTCCGGCGGAAACTGCCGCGGCAGAAACCGAACCGAACATTATAAATAGTGCCAAAGAGAATGACAGTATGCGCTTTTTTATCACGAATGCCTCCAAGAAAATTCTGTATTAAACGTTATGTTCAAGGTTATCCTGTTCGGCAAGAAAATATCCGAGAGTAAGAAGACTGTCTGAAAAATGGATGTTCTCAACGCGTACATCGGGCCTGTCGAGCCCAAGCTCGATATTCGTAAAATTCCATATACCCTTGACGCCGCATTCGACAACCGTTTCAGCCATGCTTTTTGCAATTCTGCGCGGAACCGTAAGAACGACAATATCCGTATGATTTCTTTTAAGCCAGTCCGATAAGGTGGTGCTGTCGTAAACAGGGATGTTGGCAATTACACTACCGTATATTTCGGGATCGGAGTCAAAGGCGGCAACAAGTCTAAAGCCCTGTTCTTCAAAGCCGAAGTTTCCGATTAAAGCGTGACCCAGGTTTCCTGCGCCGACAATGACAACGGAAAAGCCCTTGTGCATGCCGAGAATACCCGCAACCTGCTCTCTGAGGTCCGCAACACGATAACCATAGCCCTGCTGCCCGAACTCGCCGAAACAGCTGAAATCCTGTCTGATTTGCGAAGGTGTAAGCCCCATCTGCTTGCCGAGTTCGCCTGAAGAAATACGGTCCACTCCTTGATAAATAAGATCGTCCAGCTTACGAAGATACATGGGCAGACGCCTGATAACGTTGTTTGATATGCGTTCTTTTTTCACCGATTTGCCTCCCAGCCGGATTTTTCCGTATCGGAAAAGTTCAGCTCTCGCTGATAATAAATCGATACAGGCAGACATTAATAGTAAACACTACTATATGTTTCTAATATTATAACATTTATTATTCAAACATTCAAGACAAACACTATCGATAATATACAAAAGAATGTTGTGCAAAAGATACAGAAAACCGTAAACCGCAGCTTTTATTGACAATTAACGTATTGCGTATATAATTATTTCGTAACAAGGCAGAGGAAAGGACTAGTTTTTTTATGAGCGAAAACAAGGAAAATGAAGGAAAGCAGGAATTACCCAAAATCACAATAAAAAGGGCAAAAAACTATCGGGAGACCGACGCGCCGCATGAGCTATCAAGAATAAGAAAAGTGATAGGAGTTGTCAGCGGAAAAGGCGGCGTGGGCAAATCACTAATAACATCGATGCTCGCGGTGGCAATGAACGGTATGGGCTATAAGTCGGCGATTTTGGATGCGGATATAACAGGCCCCTCTATTCCCCATGCTTTCGGTGTTTCGGGTCAGCCCGAGGCGGACGAAGTCGGCATGTACCCTATTAAAAGCAGAACCGGAATCGACCTTATGTCGATTAACTTCCTGCTTCCCAATGACACCGACCCAGTTATCTGGCGGGGACCGGTTATCGGCGGAGCCGTAAAACAGTTCTGGACCGACGTTATCTGGCAAGACGAGGAATTTTTGTTTATCGATATGCCTCCCGGCACCGGCGACGTTGCGCTGACGGTTTTCCAGTCAATTCCCGTAAACGGAATAATTGTCGTTACCTCTCCGCAGGAGCTTGTCGGCATGATAGTTGAGAAAGCCGTAAAGATGGCCGAAAAGATGAACATTCCTGTTTTGGGTCTTGTGGAAAACATGAGCTACGCCGTATGTCCGCACTGCGGAGAGAAATACTCTGTTTTCGGCGAGAGCCACATCGATGAAATAGCCGCAAAATACGGTGTAAAAGCAGTCTGCAAGCTGCCTTTTGACCCCGAGCTTGCTGCTCTGGTCGATAAAGGCGAGATTGAATCCTATCAGAAGGATTCCCTGCACGCCATTTTAAAGATGCTGATGTTCCTTTAAGAAACAATATACCATATATTGTTGACAACACAGGCTCCCCCAAGCGGCGGAGCCTGTGTTGTTTTTATCTTATTTCAGAAAAAAAGATAATCTTTTTTATAGTCCGTGATATAGAAATCCGAAAGCTCTTCTATAACGCTTCTGTCCTTTTCAGCCGAAGTGTCATACACTCCGACAACCGGAAAGCCCGCATTTTTGGCGGTTGTGAGCGCATAGAGCGCATCTTCGAAGACCGCAGTCTCCTCTTTCGGCGTTCCGAGGGAATCCAGCGCTTTTTCGTAGATCAGGGGAACGTCCTTCCCTGCACCGACCGAACTGCAGGTAAAAACCTCCGAAAAGTATCCGAGCAGGCCGGTTTTCTCAAGAACCATCTCAACGATATGCTTATCGGTCGCCGAAGCGACAGCCATTTTTACTCCGCGTTCACGAAGTCTGTCGAGGAGTAAAAACACGCCATCCTTCGGAAGCACCTCGTCACGGTACATTGGCCATAGAAGAGATTCAATGCGACGATATATTTCGTCATTTGTTTGATGAATACCGTATTCCCTTTTGATATAATCGATTGTATCCCACATGGTCAGAGCTTTGATCTCTTCCAGCAGGTTTTCGCGCGGTGTAATACCGTAGGAAACAAGGTATCTGCTCCCCAGCTCCATCCATATGAACATTGAATCCGTAAGAGTACCGTCCATATCAAAAATTGCGCCTGAAATCTTCATACTTAATCCTCTGCGATATATAATAAAATGTTCCTAAAGCTCTCTGTACTTTTCCGGCTCGAATTCAGAGCCGTTCCACATCACCAGTATAAGCCCGTCACGGACTGAAACGGAAGCAGACACGCCCGTAAATTCGTTGCTCACGCCCAGCGGATAATCGTTTTTAAGCGTGTGGTTCTTCAACGGATATTTCAGCCCCGTGAGGTCGACGCCCTCCGCTCTGTTTCCGTGACAGAATACGGAAATCGTGCCGGTCAGTCCGTTTCCGAAGGCAAGACCTCCGTTTTTAATAACTGTGCAGATGTATCCCCTGCCCACAAGGTATCCTCTTGCGCCGCTGTTGGCAATGAAGGCAAGCGTTTGAAAATTGGCGTATTCGTGGTCAATTCTTCCGCCGAGACCGCCGTATATGATGATTGTTTTAGCTTTTCGAGCAAGCGCTTCCCTCACTGCGAGAAGCATATCGGTATCGTCCTTTTCAGGCGCGTGAATTATGATATTCGAGCCGGATGGCGTTTCCCCCAGAGAATCAAAGTCACCGACAATGAGGTCGGGAACTATGCACGAACTGCGCAGATATTTAAGCCCCGCGTCGGCTGCGATTACAAACGCGCCCTTCGGAATGCTCAGGCCTTTTTCGTCCATATCCCCTGCCCCGACGATATAAAATAAAGTGCTCATTTCAGTAATATTTCCTCTGTCTGGCGAAGCTGCTCTGGCGTGTTTACGCCGATTATTTCATAACCGAGCTCACGGCGGCAGACACCGATTTTGTATCCCTGCTTTTTCAGAAGCAGCGGAGCGTCCGTAAGATAGTATTCCCCCTGGGCATTATCGCTTTTCAGCTCAGAAAGAACGCCTCTTAGAGCGGAGGCGTCGAAGACATATACGCCGATGTTCAGCTCTCTGATAAGCTTCTGTT
>Ga0074193_1001859_pt1 | contig 22308 bp, 16 predicted proteins | sample EPASupsiteHSE605_FD_64523 | JGI IMG/M metagenome (GOLD analysis project Ga0074193, IMG submission 64523) | Bioremediated contaminated groundwater from EPA Superfund site, New Mexico - Sample HSE6-05 | ecosystem: Environmental > Aquatic > Deep subsurface > Groundwater > Contaminated ... | reverse complement strand
AATTCAGGTTCGCGGTTACACCGCGAACCTTTTTTCTTTTGTTATATCGACAGTTACAAAAAAGGGGCTCTACACGGCTCTACACCAAAGACGGGGGCAAGCCCCTTCAACGGGCAGTTTTTCCGACAGGTTTCTGAACAATTCTCCAGCCATTTCAGCAGCACAGAACGCGCACTCTCAACCGATAATTTTCGAAATTACGGAAGCCACACGCACGCCGCTGGATCAACTTCATTTTACGGTGAAAACCGGCTCTACACCAAAGACGGGGCAAACTCCTTTAATGGAAGGTCTTCCCGGCATTCTGAGCATCTCCATCCATTTTAGTAACACAAAACGACCGCTGGCGGTCGTTTTCAAGGGGCGGAAGCCATATGCGCACCGCTGGATCAACTTTATTTTCCGAAATCCTTCTACCATGGTGCGGGCAAGCGCTTTTACCTGTCCATCTTGCCTAAATGCGGAGGAATTGCTGCCACTTTTTCGATTGCAACATCACTCAGCCAATTCGTAATCTTTCCGCAAAGACACCTCTTCTTTTCTTTGATCGAAAAATAAAAATTTTTGGTGGTTGGTTTCATTTTTACCCCAGCACGCATTACAGGCGGTCAGCCAAACTGTCGAAGGACAGAACACACCCATAGGGATCGCTCCCAAACGCATGTCCTGCACCACGCGCGCCACGCCCCCCCAAATGACATTCATTACGAATAGGTGTAATTCAATCCGCCCAAAGTTGCCTTGCCAAGTGACCACGACCGATGAAAACAACTACTCCTTCCGTTAAAGGTTACTGCGTAGCACAGTTTTTTGGGTCTTCTCAACGCATTGAGATGGCGTTACCATTTATCTGTAAGCGCCTCTTGTACGGCAGCACAAGTGCACGCACGCGTACATTCGCCTAAGACGGGCATTTTCCCTTTCCAAGTCTCTCATGTGCTATCAGTAGCATTCATGTCACCAAAATTCTATCAATACACATAAAATGCGACCTTGCTTGTAAAATATTTACGGCGTAGCCCAGCAACTGAATATCCATTTTCTGCAGCCTTAAAATCTCAAAATATTACTTATTAAAATAATAATGTTTTCATCTTACCGAGTATTACATATTCAAAAATTCTACTTATAAACGTTATTTTTTGGGTGAAACCACCTGCAGACTAATGTTAAGAGAAAAAATTAATGAACATAAAAGACATACCACCAAACTGGAGTTGCAAATGCGAATGGCACATAACTTTTGTTATGTGTTCATTATATTGCCGCGTTGATGTTAAAGTTTCCGGTAATGAAACGACATATATATGGTTCAAAAAATTTATTGTTCTTCTGCCTACAAATTACAGAACGATTACATATTAAATCATAATAAAATTATAACCATATAAACACTTTTTTTTGGGGGGGGAGGGCATGCCTTGCTGAATTTTCAAAAAGGGCTAGGATAAAAAAAGTACATTAAAGCGATTTTGCGGTGCTATTGAAGATAGAATTGATCCGGTACACCTTCAGGGAAGGATTAACTTGCAGGATATTCTTCTTATTTCAACTGCAGATTGGGACAATCCTTTCTGGACGAACAAGCAGCATATGGCGGCCCTGTTTAATAAGAGAGGGTATCGCGTATTGTATCTGGATTCGTTAGGACTACGCCGACCAACCTTTCATAAGCGTGATTTAAAAAGAATAGCAAAACGCTTGGTCAAAGCCTTGCCGACAGTTCATGAAGTGCGTCCCAATCTTTGGCGCATTTCACCTCTCGTTCTTCCGTTCCATTCAATTTCTATTGTGCGTTCATTTGATGCAGCTCTGTTGCGCGCACAAGTGAAGTATTATTTAGCACGCATTGGCATGCCTCGGCCATTGATCTGGACATATAATCCCGTCATTGTAGAACTTTGCTCAAAAATTCCCAATTCCGGCATTGTTTACCACTGTGTTGACGATTTGGGAGCCAGTCCACGTATTGATCACAACACAATTCAGAACGCAGAAGAAAAATTAGGAAATATTGCTCAACTATGTTTTGCAACGTCTCCGATTCTCTACGAACGCATGGCCACTCTTTTTCCCCGCGTCATCTATGAACCGAATGTCTGTGACCAGGCTTTTTTTGAAACTGCAAGGCTTAAACCTGCTGAACCAGCAGAACTGACGAAGATTCCCCACCCCCGGCTTCTCTTTGTGGGTGCCTTGAGTGAATACAAGATCAATTATGACCTGATGGAATGCATCGCCCGCGACATGCCTGAACAGCACTGGATTCTTATCGGTCCGGAGGGCGAAGGGCAACCAGACAGCCGCCGACCTCCAGTTGGATCCAATATACACATGTTGGGCCCACGCACCTACGGGCACCTGCCTTATTATATGGCACATTGCGAAATGGCGGTCTTGCCTATTGCACGCAACAGCTACACGGACGCCATGTTCCCCATGAAATTCTTTGAATTCCTGGCAGCCGGGCTACCTGTGATCTGTACAAGGATTCCTGCACTTAAGGAATTTGAATCATTGTATTTCCCTTGCGACACACCAGAAGACTTTCAAGCTGCCATCACAGCTGTACTCAATGGCGCTCGCCGAGACCAGGAAGAGATCGATGTCGCCTGCCATCATCATTCATGGGAGGCCCGGTTCACGCGCATGGAAAAAATACTTGAAGAAGTTTTTCCCCAGACCATACGCAACGAGACAACTTCCCATGCATAGATACCTCCAAAACCTTCACGGGCTACTCAAAGTACTGCTACTCTACCCGGTGGCAGAGCGAATGCAAAAACGCCATATCACTCCAAAGCTGCGCATGCTTCGGGCAGAGGCTGCGGCCCCCTTTGCACAGCGCAAGGCAATCGCGAAGGAGCGCCTTATTGGCGTACTTTCCCACGCAAAAGCAACCGTGCCTTACTATCATGATCTTTTCACTTCGCTAAATTTTGACCCAGAATGTCTTCGCAAAGACATGCGCTATTTTGAAGACATCCCTTTCCTGACAAAAGATATCTTGCGCGAGCAAGGGCGCCGCCTCATCAGCAGCACGCATGCGGATGCCATTGTGCGCGAACAAAAAACAGGCAGCTCCACAGGTCTTGCTGCCACGATTTATTATGATCAGGAAGGGCTGGACTGGACTGCTGCGCAGAACATCATGGTGCTTGGATGGGGAGGTAAAAGCCGCTACCATAGAGAAGCCCACCTCTCTACCCTATTTGCAGCAATGTCACCTGAAGCGGCGAGTGTTGAAGCAAAAAAGTGTTTTGTCCTACACCGCAAAAATATTTATACTGAGGGTTTTGGAAACGAAGCTCAACTTCGCCTGCTGAAGGATTTGCAAAACGCCAAAGCAGTGTTCGTTCAAGGGCACCCTTCCTCCATGTTTGCTTTAGCCCGTTACCTTGAAAAACAGAGCAAAACAGCCCCAGGACTTTTTGAAGTATTTGTCTCAACTGGTGAACTCCTCACCGCAGAGCAAAGGGTGCTTATAGAAAAAATCTTTTCGGCGCGAGTGTCCAATCGGTACGGAGCCTGCGAATTTGGGGTTATGGCCCAAGAACTGACAACAGGGCCTGTCGATGAATTACTCGTTTCCGATTCCTTGGTATGGCCAGAAACCATTGACAGTAAAGCTAGTGAACCAACTGAGCTCGTGTTCACCAATCTTCGTAATCCTGTAATGCCGCTGATTCGCTACTGCATGGGGGACGTTGGCAAGCTTGCTGAACGTAACAACGGTTGGTGGATTACCCATCTTGCAGGCAGAACCCACGATGCTGTCAACATCAATGGCTCAAGCTATCCGACACACTATGTACAGGACATCCTTGACCGATGCGGCCCCATTGATGACTTTCAAATTCTTGTTGCCAATCAGGTAGCCAAGGAGTTGCGCCTGGTGGTCAACCAGGAACAATGGGAACAGACGCAACAGGCTGTAAAGAAACAATTTCCAACATTGCCTTTGCGACGTATTGACCCTGAGGATCTTGTATTTGTTGGTATCCGTGGCAAATTTTCCTATATCATTCGGGAGAATACATGATCCCGAACGAAAAGTGGCAGTGGTACCGGGATATGCTGTCAGTTCTTTTGCATAAGGAGCTTACAGTACGGTATAAGGGGAGTTTGCTGGGCTTTGTTTGGTCTTTACTGAACCCGTTGGCACAAGCACTTGTTTTTTATGTTGTATTCAACATTTACATGCGGTTCCAGATAGAACACTATCTGGTAACACTGCTTGCAGCGATGTTTCCTTGGCAATGGTTTGTCAACTGCGTCAATGAAGGGCCACACTGCTTTAGCGGCAACCCCACTCTGATAAAAAAAGTGGCCTTCCCTCGGCAGGCTATCCCTCTTGTGATGAATCTACAGAACATGGTGCATTTTTGCATAGCATTGCCAATCTATGTTGTTTTTATGCTCGCAGACGGACTTCGCCCCGGTCTGATCTGGCTAGCAGGAGTTCCGCTTTTGCTGCTTCTGACGCTAATCACAATATATGGCATTTCACTTTTTCTTGGCTCTCTAAACCTTTTCTTCCGTGATCTCGGCAACTTGACCGTCATTCTTACGCAAATTGCTTTTTTTGGCACGCCAATAATGTACACGCTAGCCCAGGTTCCTGAGCAATATTACTGGTGCTTTAAAGCAAACCCATCAGCTCCTATCATAATTTGCTGGAGATCTCTTTTACTCGAAAACTCAATCAATCTAGAATTTTTGCCTTTTGCAGTATTATTTGCAGTATTTTTTCTCATTCTAGGACTTTTATGTTTTAAAAAACTCCAGCATCGTTTTGCGGAGGCCCTCTAATGTCTGACACTGTAATCCGCTTTGACGATGTTTATAAAAGCTACCCATCATACAATCAAATAACTGGTGGAATAAAAAGTTTTTTATTCCATCTTCCGCAGGCAATAAAAGAACTCAACAGTCGTAGAGCAGCACTGGAAGGCATCAGCTTTTCCATACACAAAGGGGAGAAATTCGGTTTTATTGGTAAGAATGGCGCGGGCAAATCGACCACGCTAGGTCTTATTGCTGGGGTTCTCACGCCAGACAAGGGGAGTGTGCAGATCAACGGCCGGGTGTCCCCCCTGTTGGAACTGGGCGCGGGTTTCCATCCGGAACTTTCTGGTCGCGCCAACATCCTCCTGAACGGTGTATTGATGGGGTTAACAAAACAAGAAGTTCTTGCCCACGAGCAAAAAATAATTGAATTCGCAGAAATTGGAGAATTCATAGACCAGCCAGTCCGGACTTACTCATCCGGCATGTATGCAAAACTGGGATTTGCCATAGTAGCCAATTTGAAGCCAGAAATTCTTCTACTTGATGAAATTCTGGCAGTTGGTGATATCCGCTTTCAACAAAAATGCGGCAAGGTCTTTGAGAATTTTAAAAATAACCCTGAAGTTACCATGATTTTGGTTTCCCATGCCCTGGAGAGTGTAAAACAATATTGCACACGAGCTGCCTGGATTGAAGACAAAAAAATCAAGATGGTCGGGCCAGCGGATGAAGTTGTTGAAGCATATGAACAGGCAAACGCGTTGCCGTACAGCGCGGAACGAGTCCGCACAGAAAGATTGCGCACACCACATCCTCGCCACAAAATACAAAAAAGATGGGGGGGAGCTTTTTGTGCCAGAAAGGTAGCGTCTAAAATGCATCTAACGCAAAAAGATAACATAGACAGGAAGATTTAACATGTTGGACATCGGTGTTGTCATCCCACAATTATCCAAATACGGCGGCGCAGAGCGTCTTGTCGTAGAATGCATCACGCGCTGGCAACATAAGCACAAAATAACAATTTATGCAGAACGTTTTAACTCTGAGATGCTTGAGGAGCACGGCATTGGCCGCGATGTAGCACTTCGCACACTTTCTCCTCAAATTGAAGGAAACACATATTCTTTTTTGCTAAACGCTACATTCACGCCAAAACTATGGAGCGGAGAAATTGGGCAGCACGATGTGTACAATACACACCTGTGGCCGCTACATTTATTAGATCTAGAACCTGCGGTGTGGTACCCACACGAACCACTCAGAATGCTTTATGACTTAAAAAATGATAAAGACCTCATTTCTATAACTAGTGAAGAGGAAAGAAGAGTTCATATTTATCCTAAATATAATTATGATAATGTAAATAAATCTTTTTTCCAGCCAATGTTGCGTTCAGCTTCATCTTTCGACAAGACAGGAAACCCTTTTCGCATTGTTGCTAATAGTAAATATTGTGCTTCATACATCGAATCAGTATATGGAAGGCAAGCAAGCCGTGTAGTTTACCCTGGCGTAACTGTTGAAGATTTTTTGCCACCAATAGCCAATGAGTATATTCTTACAATAGCACAACTTTGGCCCCATAAACGTATCCACCTAATTCTGCAAAGCATGCGTTTGATGGATAATATGCAACTATATATCGTGGGGAGTGGTCCTGAAAAGCAACAACTTATACGCCAAGCGAAAGAACTTGGAGTGTATGACAGAACATTTTTTCTCTCTGACCTCACAAACCACGAAATCCAGATAGTCTTTTCACGTGCATTGGCAGTAGTCTTCATGCCGGTGAGAGAACCTTTTGGTATCGTTGCACTAGAGGCCATGGCTGCAGCAAAACCATTGGTTGCAGTCAACGAGGGCGGTTATATTGAAGTAGTAGATGACCGCTGCTCGTTCCTCATTCCTCCCCACGCAGATGTACTGGCCGAAAAGCTATTGTGGCTCAAACAGCACCCGCTGGAGTCCGCTGCAATGGGAGTCCACGGTCGTGAATTGGCACAGCAATACAGCTGGGATCGCACAGCAAAAGAACTGCTAGAAGAATTAGAAGACGCCCATGACGCGTGGAAAAACAAAAATTCTTTGCAGCTAACCAGCTCAAATGATGGTCCTATTTTCGGCGCCCATTACTATGGCTGGTACGGGAATGGACTGGGAAGCGAGCACTGGAATGACTCTGCCGAAACTGGCACAGTAACGGAAATGCCGCAACTTGGTTATTATAGTTCTACAAGTGGCGATATACTTGAGCAGCACTTACATATGGCAGAGAATGTGGGGTTAGATTTTTTCTTCTTTAACCTGCACATCAATAGCAATGGCCCAATTCAGCGAGAAATGGAGGCTTTTAGCCTTATGCTGGAGAGAGCGGCCTACTTGAAATCATCTGTCAAAATTTGTCTACAGCTATGTCTCTACGATTGCACGGAAGCGATACTTGAAAAAATTTGGATAACACTATTCAGCAAGGTGTTTCGTCATCCAACCTACCAACAATTCAAAGGTAAACCACTTCTTTCAATTTTTTGGACAGGTCAGTACGATGGAGACGTCGCATTTTTGAAAAATCTGCGAAAACACTCTGCACCCGTTACATTGTTAGCCTCCAGCCTTCGCCTGTACCCACCGCATGAGGAGCCCGCACTGACCTTTGGCGCGTTTGATGGGTGGTCGCTATTTTCTCCTCTGGAATTGGCTTCTCCAGAGCATAGAGAAAAACTCTGGAGAGAGGCATACAGCCATGCCAGCGCAGGACAGCAAGGCATCCGATGCTTTACAGTTTCCCCTGGCTACGATGACACAGCGCTTGTTGCCTCCGCGCGTCAGTGGAATTCCCACCGCAATGTTCCGCGTGAGGATGGCAAGGTCTATCGCCAAATGTGGGACACCGCCTACACACTACCTCAACCACCTGATATAATGATAATTTCTACTTTCAATGAATTCCACGAGAACACTCAAATAGAATCCACGGTCAGCTCTGGTTCACAATACCTTGAACTAACACGTAGCGCCATCAAAAGAGGGAAAGACACATGGAAAAAATGAGTCATCCCACCCCTGCATATCTTGTGATTGACGAAAATGAGTTTGCGTTTTCTGACAAAGACGAAATTGCTTTTCGAGTTTTTCCAAAGGGAGAAGCCCTAACATCTGGCAATGTCTTCATTGTGGATATTTATGCTGCGGATGACCATTCACACCCTAACGGACACGCAGGCTGGTGGGAATATCCCCTGACTGGCAGTACTTCAGTGGACGTTCGCGTAACGTGCACGGAAAAAGGGTTAACAACTTTTTTTAATGGAGAGTCCGCACAGACCTTTTGGCAAAACGACAAATTTCACATTGCAGGACGCACCCTCATTATGCACCTTGTTGTCAGAGAATGGCGCTCGACAACTATTCTTTTTAATGATCCCATCAGTCTTTACCCCGATCAAAAAAAACTTGAAGCAAGCAAACCATGCGTTAACCTGGGCGATCTGCCAGATGACATGCCGTTACGATGGTTCATCTGGCCTGCGCAACAAAGGGTGAAGATTGTTTTTGGGTCTTTAAACTCGAAAGGTTCGCAAACACTGTGTCGTCAGCTAGCTGTACTGCTAAGCAAAAACAATATTTCATTTAAAATTTATGCGCACGAGTACAGCAACACACAGCGCAAGTCAGTTCAGCCCGTTGAATATCTTTGCCATGATGCAAAAAAAGAAGACCTCATTTTTTTTGTACTAGCAGAAGGTGGCCCAGCGTTATCTATCGTTGCAAACTTGTCGTGTAAAAAAATTCTCTACCACATGCACCTTCCGGACTATAGAAGGTATCAGGCATTTGACGCCGAGTTTGCAAGGAAGCTCGAAGAATTAGCTGACCAACAACATCTGATAATGAAATTTGACGGCATATGCTATGAATCAGAATACACTAAAAAGATTGTAACCCAGTCTTTATACAAGCAAGCATCTCTGAGCCTGTTAGAGGAGTGGGGAGCATGCCAAACACCCGATGGAATAGTGACCATAAGCCCCATTGGCATTTGTGACAAAAATTCAAACTCGCCGAAATGCTCAACAGAAACACTTTTCTGCACTCTGCCCAAAGGAAGTCCAGAATTTCTGCCTCAACGCTTGGCGCTCACTATGACAAAACCAGGCATTCCACAATCGCTAGGGAGTTTTCCACCTTCACTCTGGCGCAAAAATTGGGATAAAATAAATGAAGAGGAATGTCACCATCCTGAAATGTTTATCCTTTCCGTTGGTTCTTTCCGCCCGGACAGACATCATGAAACAACCCTTCAAATCTTTGCCGAAGTTGCAAAACAGCATCCGTCTCTAGGTCTTGTTATTGCGGGATGGCCTTTTATCAATGGCTACTGGGATTATTTACGCTTCTTGCGCGAAAACATATATTCCCAGTACGCTTCGAGGATTGTTTTTTTGCAAAGCTGTAACGAAGGACAACTAAAGTACCTTTATAAAAGAGCAAAGCTCTTTTTTAGTGCGTGTAGTCACGAAGGATACAGTGGATCAATCATTGACGCGCTCTCATTCAAATTACCAATAGTAGCCCGGCAAACAACGTCTACAGCGAGCCTGCTAGGACAGTCAGGGTTACAGTTTAACAATAGCATACATTATTCTGATGTTGCTCATGACATATTAACTGTCTGCCAAAACTGTGACTTTTATAAGTCTATTGTTAATAATCAGGGGGGAAATATACACCAAAGAAAATTTCTTTCCGCAAACACCTTTTTTGATTCACTTCAAAAAACAATTTTGCACAAAAATTAAAGTGGAATGAACACGAAGTAAACTCAATAGAATTCAAAAGAATGCTACTTTATGTTCAAGAAAACTGATGGAAAAATAAAAAAGTCATGACTTTTAAAGAATGACAATAAAACTTAATGAAAACAGCAATATTTATAGCACTAGGAAGGAATACCATGAAACATGCTGACTACCAATACATTGATATTTTATATTCGACTACCAATCCCGGAGTATTAGAGGTTGCCTCTCCAGACGGAAATATTGTTTTTTCAGCCGACATATTGCCAGGCAACAGTAATTTTTTGGCCCTCAGAATCCCTCAAAATATTTCTTTCGAGACTTGCACAATAAATAACACTGGCAACTTAAAAATTCTTGATATGAAGGTTAGGAAAGATTTTTTTGATTTTTTTAACTTCAAACAGAAATATAACACCGAAACAATATGTAGCGACCTGCAATATCAAGAATGCACAAATAAAATACGAAGTGGTATTACTTTCTTCGTAACCTATAAGTGCACATACAAATGCCCTTTTTGTTGGCAACGCGTAGAAACTACCAGCTATGCAGCCCAGAAAAATATAGACTTTGATCCGGCTAAGCTTGTACATACATTTAACAGGCTACTGCCCGCATTTATCTATTTTACCGGTGGCGAGCCAACTTTGTACAAGCATCTTTTCCCTATGATCAGCATGCTTGACCCTCAAATCAAATGCAGAATAACAAGCAATCTTGGCCCTTCATTTGATGTGGACAAATTCACATCACTTATTGATCCAGACCGATTTGAAATGCTGATGTTTAGTTATCACCCGTCAGAAACAACAAAAAAACAGTTCCTCACAAAAATAGATAAGTTAATTGCAAATGGTTTCACAAAAATCCTTGTTGAATCCGTTCTCTATTCGAGTGATATCCCCAAAATACTTGAAATAAAAGATGATCTTGAAGTTCGTAACATAATCAGGCGGTACGATTCCTGTTGCTTGCCCAATGGTAAAGAACATATTTTGTCGGCCGAAGCGCAAGAAATGACAAGAATTCTTCAAGACATTGGCATACAAGAACAAGCTGATAATAACATGGCTCTACAGCAATCTGGAAATATGTTTGCAAACAAACAGTCATTAATACTGTGCCCCGCTGGTCATAAAAATTTCCATATAGATCCGGCTGGGGATGTCTACCCTTGCATGAGTGCCCTTGACCGCTCTAAACTTTTTGGGAAATGGGCATTACCTCATTACCAACCAATCGGCAACATTCAAGATCCCAATTTTGACTACCTTTCAGAACCAATTATTTGTTGGGAGGCATTCCGCTGCTCGGCATGTGACTATGAAGCTCTTCAATCAGGATGGCGGTACCTTGATGAAGCCCATCCCCCTTTGCCAGAATAGTTAGCCCGCACTTTTAGCAAATTTCTAAAAAATTATTCAGCACCTTCAACTACAGCACCCCAAGAGGAATCCTATGAACTCTACCACAGAGAACGCTTATTCTTTATTTTCAGGTACTTACAACAAAGAATTTGATAAAGAAGATGTATTTTTTTGGACAAAAAGACAATTTTCTTTATGTATTCCTCGAAATTCTAGTGGAATGATCTTTGAGGTTCATTCACTTGAGAATATGGAAATAACAATAATCAGACCGTCTGGGAAGCAAGATAAATTTTTTGTTTCAAATCGATGGTCAAGATGTGGCATTCTATTTGACGATAATGAAGATTTTTTACTCTTTTCCTGTTCTAATACTGTTTTCGCGGCTGGCGATGAAAGAGAATTAGGCATTTGTATTAAAAACATCGTGCTCAGTTCGGAGCGTGAGAAAGTCAAAAGTGCAAAATTTGAAAATTTGAAAAATTTTGGCAATGAAAGCTATGCAATTGCATGGCCAATGACGATAGACCATATTGCTGAAACTTCGATTCAAGATTGGCCCGAGACAATGGACTATACACGATATAGGTCTTTTGAACTACATCTTCAACACGTCTCACAAAATAAAATTCCTGGAGTCGCTGCTGAAGTTGGAGTATATTTAGCTGGTACTGCTGCAATAATTAATAGATACCTTCCAGATAAAAATATTTATCTATATGATACCTTTCAGGGTTTTGACATGCGCGACGTGGAGATAGAGTTAAGCAACAGTGATGTATCAATTGAACACCTCGATACATTGGATTACTGTAATGCATCCAAGAAAGTAGACGATCCTGTTGCCGCATGCCTAGAAAGAATGCCAAACAAAGATAAAGTAATTATTAGAAAGGGGTATTTTCCAGAAACAGCTGCAACTGATCTTGATTTAACATTTTCATTTGTCTCAATTGACTGTGATCTGTACAAACCAATACTTGATTGTCTTGATTTTTTTTATCCTAGACTGAATTCTGGGGGATATATATTTATACATGATTACAATTCTGAAACGTTATTTGGTGCAAGGAGAGCTTTACAAGAGTTTGAGGCAAAACTATCAATGTCTAATCCTCCAAAAAAGATTGTTAAATTTTATTTAACTGACAGGTATGGAAGTGTAATTATATCAAAATAGATGTCTGAAATAAATATAAAATGATACTATTAGATATTTTTAATTTTTTCGCGTGCCCTAAAAAAATGTTTCAGTGAAAATAGTAATAGTGTCCATATTCCTCAGACGCTGAGAAATAAGTACACTATTACTATTTATTTGAAATATCAGCCAGCTATACTCACTCTCCGGTGAGGCATACCAATGTAGCGACTGGAAAACATTAGTGTTACAAGTTGTTCAGTTGAAGTTACATATGCCTTCAAGAAATTTAGAGAAAATTAAAATTGTGGAGTAGCATATATGTCAAAAAGAGCTTGCTACCGTTTTTATCCCAGCGGAGAATATAAACTCAAACAGATATTCTTTGATAAAGATCACTTTCCACCACCAATTCATGTTCATGCAGGTCAATCTATCTTTCGAAATAATGACGTTGCGATTTCCATAGCGCCAGAACTAATTTACATTAAAAAATTACATATTTTTTTAACAATTCATAGCCAAGGCATACAAAAAACCTGGAAATTTTTGAGTGGACAGCAAGTAGAGCTGCACAACAGTGCCTCTGACCCCATTCTTCGCCGAAAAGACGGTTCAATAATTCCGGAAGTTCTTCTTCCAAGAGAAGCGCGGCATCTTGCTCAACCTTCATACAGACCTTGGTGCATTCTTCAACTATACGTTGAGGATCCTGACCCCGCAGTATACGCATGGCACGTATCATACTCAGTTCTGCTGCAAAACATCGCTGCTGAAAAAGCGTGGTATCAATCAGTTGGTGTTAGCAATAATGGCTGCCATTTCGGTAGGATGGCACATTCAAAAAGCATGCACATTATATCGCGCAATGTTATGCCGCATGATGCCGTGGGCAATTTCTGCCTTGAATTATCAAATTTTTTTAACAAATGTGGATATCTAACCTATATATACGCACACGACTTTTCTCCGGAGCTCGCAGGAAGGGTCTGCTCCCTTTTCCAGATCCCCCAAGCAGCGTATGGCCAAACAATTTTTTATAATTACTCAATAACAGATCCTTTTTTTCCTTACATAGCAGAGATCCATGCTGGGAAAAAAATATTATATTATCATAATGTTACGCCAGGTCATTGGTTTTCATCGTGTTTTCCACAATATGGTCAGCACCTTGACTCTGCCCAATCGCAGTACCCTCTATTTTCTTCTTTTGACACAGTGATAGCGAATTCTGATTTCAGCTTGGAGCAAATTAGCCCGTTCCTACGTAAAGACGCTGCGCTCTCCATATTCCCCCCCTATTTTTCGTTGAAACCACAAACGGTAAAGGCAGCATGCCCTGCACCTACACTTAAAAGCAGATATTCATTACTCTGGGTTGGTCGCATTACTCCACACAAACGCCCCGACTTAGCCCTGAAAATCTTTGACGAACTTGTAAAATCTGGCGTGGACGCATCCCTTACCTTTGTTGGCGGTGGACGCTACGATTTTCCAAGCTTCGCGGAACACATTGATGCCTGTCTGGCGGCTCTTCCTGCCGAAGCCCAGTCACGTGTGCAGTTTATGCAAAACATATCTGATGAACAGCTCGCAGGGCTTTACAAGCACTCCGACCTCCTCCTTTGCACTAGTGCTCATGAGGGTTATTGCATGCCACTTGCAGAAGCTGCAGCCTGCAATCTGCCGGTAGCCGCCACACCACAGCCCGCAGTACTGGAAACTCTTAATGGCGGAGGCATAATTCTTGACGAAAATCCACCATTAGCTGCGCAAGCAATCAAAGATTTCTTGACCCGCGCAAGTGAAGAAGAACGCCGCGCAGCAATACCAGTTCTTAAACAGTTACCAACTGATGAGCTCCTTCGCATTGTTAAGGGTGATACATAAAATGCCTCTTACTATTCTTTTCAATACATATCCTGTGGCATTTGATTGCCCTGGTGGCGGTGAGGTTCAGCTGCTCAAGTATATGGAGCAACTAGAAGCGGCAGGTGTCCACGTGATTCACTATGACCCGTGGAATGCAAAAAAACAGTTCGACCAGGCTGACATAGTTCATTATTTTTCCGTGCAAGGTGGCTCCTGGCGTTTTTGTATACATGTCCAAGAAGTACGCAAACTTCCGCTGATTATTTCACCCATTATCTGGATTGACGACCCTGCAAAATATGGCATGGAAGAAATAGGCGCTACGCTGCGTATGGCTGACCATATTCTTCCCAATTCACAGGCGGAGTGCGATCAGCTTGCCAACATCTTTGACATGTCACCCTCACTCTTTTCCCCAATCGTGAATGGGGTGGATGATATCTTTTTTGTTCATGCTGATCCTGCCGTTTTTCGCAATCAATTTGGCATCCAGAACAAATTTGTTCTCTGCATGGGCAACATAGAGGCGCGCAAAAATCAATTACGTCTGATTGAGGCGCTGAAAGGATCAGGTCTCCACCTTGTGCTGGCAGGTCAGGAGAGGGAAGCAGACTATGCTTTGCAATGCCACGCAACAGCGGATGCAACTGTGCACTTTGTCGGAGTTTTAGAGCATGGCAGCGAATTGCAACGCGCCGCATACGCAGCAACGGAAGGGCTGATTTTGCCTTCGACACTGGAGACTCCCGGTCTCGCCGCACTTGAAGCTGCAGCTGCCGGATGCCGCATTGCCGTTACACAGGAAGGTTGCACGCGTGAATATTTCCGAGATTTTGCCGAATACATGAACCCATACGACACCACAAGCATTTGCCATGCCGTACAAACTGCGGTGAATTCACCCCGAAGGCCAGAATTTTCCACATTTGTAAAAGAGCATTACACGTGGAAGCATGCCGCCCAACAACTGATTGCCGTATACAACAACGTATTGGCCACACGGGGATAGAAAAGGCACAAAAACATGAGCGCAAAACCAGTACTTGTCCTTGTGGGCACTCGACCTGAAGCTATAAAGATGGCTCCTATCATTTTGCGCCTCCAACAGTCAGCCGTGTTACAACCTGTTATCTGCTCTACAGGGCAGCATAGAGAAATGCTGAACCAGGCTCTGGCCGATTTCAACATCCATCCCGATATAAATCTGACTGTCATGCAAGAAGAGCAAACGCTCACAGGCCTCGCCGGCAGGTTGTTTCTTAGGCTCGAGAAAATGCTTAGCGACGTAGCCCCTGCCTGCATTCTTGTGCAAGGCGATACAACAACCGCCTATGCAGGAGCAGTAAGCGGTTTTTACACAAAAATTCCGGTGGGGCACGTAGAAGCAGGTCTCCGTTCGGGCGACATGTATGCTCCCTATCCCGAAGAATTCAATCGCAGGGCCATAACCTTGGCTGCCACATGGCATTTTGCTCCAACCCAAGGCGCAGCAAACAATCTGCTTCAAGAAGGGGTCGCGGCTGATAGAGTCCTCATTTCCGGCAATACCGTGGTTGACGCATTGATGTACATGCGGGCTGTGATCAGGCAGACACCGCCGCCGCTGCCCGAAGCTATCGAAGACATCCTACGAGCTAATGCCCCGTATGTGCTTATTACCGCGCATCGCAGAGAAAATTTTGGACAAGGAATGGAAGACATTTGTTCGGCCATTGAATCGTTGGCTCACTTGCACCTGAACTGTTTTTTTGTCTACCCTGTTCACCTCAATCCACAAGTACGAAAGATTGTGGAGCAACGCCTGTCAAATCTTCCAAATGTAATACTAACTGAACCATGCGGGTACCGTCCTTTTTTACGCCTTCTGGATAATTGCCTATTCGTTTTGAGTGATTCCGGCGGTATTCAAGAAGAATCGCCATCTTTTGGCAAAAGGGTGCTGGTAATGCGCGACCGTACAGAGCGCCCCGAGGGGGTGGAGGCTGGTTTTTGTCGCCTTGTGGGTGCATCAAAGAATAACATCATTACAGCGGCTGAAGAGCTTTTTGTCTTGTCAGCCTCCACAGGCTTGCCTGGTGCCAACCCTTATGGGGACGGAAACGCCGCGGAACGCATTGTTACCCAACTTGAAAAAAATCTTATTGGCAAAACAGAGGCTGCTACGTGTCCACGCTAAAAAGAGCTGTTTCAATTTTACAAAGGAAGGGCTTGGCCCACTTTTGCAAAAAGTCCTTTCACTTTGCAGGAAGCGCCTTCCGCTACCGCTTCTTTCCGCATCAGGATAAAAGAAACACCAACTGGCATCGCTATATTCAGGATCTCGATGCCCGCGTCGAAGTAATGAAGGCCACCCCATGGAAACTGGAAATAGAGTCCACCTCTGTCTGTAACCTTCAGTGCATCATGTGTTCTCATGTTTTCTCCCATCCCCGAATCGGAAAGCATTTCAACCTGGAATTGTTGGGCCGCCTTGCAAATATGCTCCCAGCCGCAGGAGAATTTCAGCTCATGGGTTCAGGAGAGCCGCTCATCAGCCCTGCTTTCTGGAAAATTATGGAGATTATTGGCAATAATCCTTCCTATATGAAACCCACCATCGGCATCAGCAGCAATGCTGCAGCCATGACACCATATATTGCCGCAAAACTGCTGAGTTCACCATTGAGGGAAGTAAGTTTTTCGCTTGACGCCGCAACCCCAGAAACCTACCGGAAGATCCGCAACGGCGACTTTATGCGCACGGTTGAGCACATCCGCCACCTTCTGCAATGCCGCGGCAAAAATAATACAAAATCTCCACGTGTCATGCTCAATATGACTCTAATGCGCGAAAACATCGATGAACTACCCCAATTTATAAAGCTGTCCCATTCGCTAGGAGTTGACGCCATACAGTTCTGGCCCCTTCACGATTATGGTGACATTGACGCTGAGGGGTGGAATGTGAACCGCAATGGTTGGAAGTTCAACTACAGAGATCAGATGCTTGGTCAAGACGAGGCAGACGCGCAACACGCCAACAGAGTCCTTGACGAGGCCGTTGCACTTTCAGAAACACTTGGTGTGCCAATCATCTGGCCCATGGGTGGAAAAACTCATATCAACCCCATGGAAAAACGCCATGCAGTGTCAGCGGCGTCCTCCACCAAGCCAGCAGCATCGCAGAGAACGGCATGCCCCATTGATTGTGTTGCCCCCTGGGAATGGATGCTGGTTAATGTTAATGGCGATGTGCGCCCGTGCTGCCACGTACAACAAACTTTTGGCAACATAAGGCAACAACAGCCAGAAGAAATCTGGAATGGCGCTAACTACCGTGAAATGCGCCGATATCTTGCTCAAGGCAAACTGCCGCCCCAATGTCGCAATGCTGCCTGCAAATATGCTCGGGGCAACTGGATGTATTCTAATTCCACTGATTAGAGGTCTGACAAGACCCCATAGAATTTTTATTCGCATCAAGAGACTGACAGACCAGGACAACACCCCATGCAATTTTCAAATATGGCCAGCATAATGGCCTACACCGAGAGTATTGTAGCCGCAGCCCTCAGGCGTAGCCTTGGGCATACCCCGAAAATTATTCCTTTTGACGGGGGCCTTGTAATTCCATGCGGTAAAGCATCCTCCGGGGCTAGCGGAGCCCCTTATTGCGGTAAAGTACTGGTACTGGGCAGGCCTACTGATGGAATGTTGCGTTTCCTAGGGCTGAAAAATACCCCTGCGCTGCCTTCTATTGTCGGGCAAGATGCATGCGCCCCCGCCCGGGGAGAACTCCCGTTTACGGAAAGTCCTGCCGTTTTGAATTACATTTCACACCCTCTTTTGGCGGGACTGGCAAATCACCTCCACAGGCGGCCTTTTACACGTTTTGATTACGAAGATGAATGGAATAACCTGGGATTTGGGCGCATCAGAACTGATAATTCGCCATGGGCTGTTGAGGGGGGTATTGAATCTGACGGCGCAATCGAACTGGCTTCCATTCAACTACGAGATGCCCAGCAACAGTGCCACTACGCGGGCTGTTATCTATCCCTGCATGATACACCAACGTCTTCCATCTTATGGTGCGCGCGCCCTGTAGGGCCTTTAGACAGCACAGAATGGAGCATTGTTGAGCGTTTTATCAGTGACTGGCGTTCTGATGACATGCCCTGCTTACCCTGTTTAAAACATGCTCCCGCTGGATACCGCTGTCTGGTGACTATGCGCCTGGATTGCGATGAGAATGTGGCCTCAGCCAAGGATGTTTTTGATTGGTATTCAGGAGAAGGCATCCCTTTTTCACTCGCCCTTAAAACAAGTCTTGACCTGAAACCTGACGACCTTGCCCTCTTGCAGGAAGTATCTGACGCAGGAGGAACGCTACTTTCGCATTCTCACATGCATCAACTCAGCTGGGGGCCCACACCAGAAGCTGCGGTGAGTGATGCTGCAACCTCGCGCAAGCGCTTTGAAGAACTTTTCCCTTCGCTGCCCCCTGTAAAACTGGCGGTATCCCCCTTTCACACCAACCAGCCCTACGCGGTGCAAGCTTTGGCTAAGACAGGTTTTACAGGCTTCGTTTCCGGCATTATTCATAATGACCCCGAATACCTGATGGGAAGAGCTGGCGTGGTCCCTTTTGTAGACGCCCCCATTGTAACTATCAGCCAGCAGTCTATGCTGCATGGGGACTGTTACCGCCGTCAGCACTACAACGTGGACACTCACATTATGGCATTTGAAGCGCAGTATCAGGCCGAAGGAATTTTTGGTTATCTTGATCACCCGTTTTCACCACGTTATCAATATGATTGGGAGAGCAAGGAACAACGCCTTGAGGCCCATAGTAAACTTATAACTACCATACAATCTTACGCTGATATTGCCTTCTGGGCACAGCAAGATTGTTTCGAATTTGTTAATGCTCTTGCTGAGGTACAACTCAACGTAACTCCACAGGGCCTCGTTCAAACTGCACACCCGAGCAGGAACGATATTGCCTACCGATTCAAGGGCAAAGAATATCTACTTGCCGATGCAGTGTTTTTTTAGGCGTTCCGCGCACGAGTTGCCTTCACAAAATCATAGAGGTTGCTTTCCCCCCTTAATTGGGGGCCGCGGTGCCCCGTCTTTGAGGTAGAGCCAAAAAAACCGGCCATTGGCCGGTTTTTTTGATCTCCAATGCTCCGATCCCTTATGCTCTGCTTCCGCTGTCACGCAGCCGAAGCCGCGCACAGGCCCAGAGCTTACAGAATATACTGGCTCAAATCCTGATCATCGCGCACATCCTGCAAATGCTCTTCCACATAGGCCTTGTTGACCACCACCTGCGCGCCGGGCATTTCAGGCGCGTCAAAGGATATGTCAGCCAGGATCTTTTCCATGATTGTATAGAGCCGCCGCGCGCCGATATTCTCCGTGCGGGAATTGGTGTCTTCGGCAAAGGCCGCAATTTCTTCCAGCCCGTCATCCGTAAAACTCAGGCGAATCTGCTCCGTACCCAGCAATGCCTCGTACTGCTTGGTCAGGGCATTGTCCGGCTCCTTGAGGATGCGCAAAAATTCTTCCCTGCCCAGGGGCTGCAATTCCACCCGCAAGGGGAAACGCCCCTGCAATTCGGGGATCATGTCCGATGGCTTGCTGAAATGGAAAGCCCCCGCCGCGATAAACAGGATGTGATCCGTGCGGATCATGCCATACTTGGTGTTGACCGAACTACCTTCCACAATGGGCAGCAGGTCGCGCTGCACGCCCTCGCGCGAAATGTCTGACGTGCGGTTTTGCGAGGAGCTGGCGATCTTGTCGATTTCGTCAATAAAGATGATGCCAGTCTGCTCTACCCTTTCGCGGGCCTTGTCCACCAGGGCTTCCTGATCCACAAGCCTGCCTGATTCTTCCTGCACCAGCACGGAAAAAGCGTTGCGCACCTTCATTTTGCGGCGGCTGTGCTTGGGCGGAAAGGCCTTGCTGAACATGTCCTTAACCTGCCCGCCCATCTGCTCCATGCCGGGGATGGCAAACAGATCAACACTGCCGCCGCCCTGCTCGGTAACTTCCACTTCCACTTCGCGGTCATCCAGAAAACCAAGACGGAACTGCTGCAAAAGCTTTTCGCGCGTGGAGGCGCGCTCTTCAGACCCGAAGGAGCTGGGCAACAGCAAATCCATAAGACGCGATTCCGCAGCGGCCTCGGCAGCTTTGCGCACACGGGCATTTTCTTCATCGCGCACAAGGTTGATGCCGATTTCCATGAGGTCGCGCACCATGGATTCCACATCGCGCCCCACATAGCCCACTTCGGTAAACTTGGTGGCTTCAACCTTTACAAAGGGCGCTCCGGAGAGCTTGGCCAGGCGGCGGGCAATTTCCGTTTTGCCCACGCCCGTGGGGCCCATCATGATGATGTTCTTGGGCGAAACTTCATCGCGCAGCTCTGGCGCAAGATGCTGCCGCCGCCAGCGGTTGCGCACCGCCACGGCAACCATGCGCTTGGCCTGTTCCTGTCCCACCACAAATTTATCAAGCTCGGCAACTATGCCGCGAGGTGTCAAAGTACTCATCAAATTCTCCTGCTATAGGCACATTCGTATGTAAATATAGGCATTGCCGCGCACATGGCAATGGAGAGACAAAAGGTTTTCTCCACCGTAGCAGCGTACCTGCGCGTACTGCCCTTGCGTACACTTTCCTGCAACGATACACTGAAAAGGTGAGAGCGAGAAATCTGGAAATCCGACCTCGCTAATAATAATCATTGACAATAAAGCCTTGATAGCACAGAATCCAAGAACCCTGAAACAATAAGGAGTTTCCTATGGATACAGTTACGTTCAAAGGCAATGTCATGCATCTTGAAGGCACCCAGCCCGCCGTTGGCGGCAAGGCTCCCGACTTCACGCTGACCGCCAACGATATGAGCCCCCGCAGCCTGAAAGACTACGCTGGCAAGGTGCTTGTGCTTGTATGCGTTCCCTCGCTGGATACTCCCGTATGCGATATGGAAGTTCGCCGCTTCAATACCGAAGCCGCCGCCCTGTCCGACAAGGTGCGTATTGTGGCCGTGAGCCGCGATCTGCCCTTTGCGCAGGCCCGTTGGTGCGGAGCTGCTGGCGTAACCGCTGTTGAAGCCCTCTCCGACTACCGCGCTGGCGCCTTTGGCAAGGCCTATGGCATCCTGATCAAGGAGCTGGATCTGCTGGCCCGCACGGTCTTTGTGGTCGCCCCCGACGGCACCCTGGCTTACAGCCAGCTTGTGGGCGAAGTTACCCACGAGCCTGACTACGCCGCCGCTCTGGAAGCGGTCAAAAAGCTGGCCTAGCTCATACAAGCTACCCAAAAGCCAAAACGCCTTCCCCAACTGAAAGGGGAAGGCGTTTTTTTGTGGTATCGGCCAGAGCAGGCGCAAAGATGCGCTGCGGCACTGCCGTCAGGAGCGTCTGCGGCCCGTGGCCTGAGCGGCAAAGAGGCTCACCGCAAACCAGCAGCAAGCCACAAGAATAATGGTGGCCCCGCTGGCCGTAGCCAGCCATTCCTGAGCGGAAAGGGTCAGCCCTGCGAAGGCGGATGATGTGCCCACCAAAAGCGCCCACCAGAACATGCCCCCGGCAGAGCGCGCAAAATTGCGGGCCGTGGCGGCGGGCACAATGAGCATGGCCGTCACCAGCAGCACGCCCACCGCCCATACAGAAAACATCACCACCAGCGCCAGCAGCCCGGCAAAAGCATACTGCCACATTGCCACGCGTACACCGTGAACCCGCGCCATAACCGGATTCAGGGCAATATACATCAGCCTGTTGTAGCCCACGGCCTGAAACAGAAGCAGGGCAATAAAGAGCAGGGCCAGAAAGCCAATTTCACCATCGGTGATGGTAAGGATATCGCCGTACAAAAAGCGCTGCATGTCCCTACCTACGCCCTCGGCACGGCTCACCACGGCAAGGCCAAAGGCCACCACGGCAGAAAAAACAATACCGATGACTGTGTCGGACGAAAGGTCGCTCTTGCGCCGCACAGCCATGATGCCAAGCCCCACCAGTATGCCAAACAGGGGCATGGCAAGACGCGGCGGCACAGCCAGTATCAACCCCAGCGCAACCCCGGCAAAGGCCGAGTGCCCGATGGCGTCTGAAAAAAAGGCCATGCGAAAATTGATAACTTCCACCCCGAGTACAGAGGCCATAGGGGCCAGCAGCAGCACTCCGAGCAAGGCTTGCTGCATGAAACGCATTTGCAGGCAATCGAGCGGAATCATGGAAATAAGCGCATATATTGGGCTGAGATCAGGCACGGGAACCTCCCTGATCCGACGATTTTTCGCCGAAGGGTTCACTTTGTTAGGCGT
>Ga0074193_1001858_pt1 | contig 22310 bp, 20 predicted proteins | sample EPASupsiteHSE605_FD_64523 | JGI IMG/M metagenome (GOLD analysis project Ga0074193, IMG submission 64523) | Bioremediated contaminated groundwater from EPA Superfund site, New Mexico - Sample HSE6-05 | ecosystem: Environmental > Aquatic > Deep subsurface > Groundwater > Contaminated ... | reverse complement strand
AGTCTGAATAGGTGAGAGTATGCAAAAATTAGCTATTCTTATATTGACTAAGAATGAAGAAAAAAACATAGTGGATGTCATCAAGAACGCACAAAAGTGTTCTAATGAAATTATTATTATTGATTCGGGCAGCACTGACAATACAGTAAGTTTATCAGAAGCAGCGGGAGCAAGAGTGGTATTCAAGGCTTGGGATAATGATTTTGCGGCACAACGCAATTTTGGACTAGCTCAAACAGATGCTGATTGGGTATTGTATTTGGATGCAGATGAAAGGCTTAATACGGATTTAATTGAAACGATAAGAAATAAAATAAAAAATCCTGAGCTTAAACAATATACAATGTTGCGAAAGTCTTTAGCTTTTGGACATAAATTTAATTATGGTGTTTTGCGGCCTGATTGTGTAACAAGACTTTTCCCTCGCGAAAAGGTCAAGTGGGTCAATAAAGTTCATGAAAGGCCGACATGTTCTTTGCCAGAAGAAACATTGAAAGGTTATATCGAGCACTTTACATATGAAGGTTGGAGCCAATATCTGCAAAAATTAGACCAGTATACAACAATATGGTCAAATGATGCTTACAAAAATGGTAAGAAAACTAGTTTGGCAAATGCTTTTGCTCATGCTACTTCTGGTTTTTTACAAATGGCTTTTTTAAAAAAAGGGGTTCTGGATGGTTGGTTAGGGTTAGCCTTATGTTGTAATCATTTTACTTATGTTTTGCTGAAGTATCTTAAACTTTACGAGTTACGAAAAAAAAGCTAGTACATAACTATTTTATTTATAGTGCAAGATAAATTTTACGCATAAAGTTATTATAATCACTGACAGGAGGGCAACTAAATAGATGAATATTTTACATATAGTTGGCGCCAAAATTTGGGGCGGAGGCGAACAATATGTTTATAACATTTGTAAAGAGGCTAAAAGAAGAGGCCATGAACCCTTTGTCATTGTTGACCAAAATCAAAGTAATATGAAAGATAGATTTTCAGAGGTTGCGAATGTTTATGCAACAACACTGCATGGTTTCTTGGGATTACGAGCGTTCTTAGAAATAAACAAAATAATTAATGAAAAACATATTGGTATTATAAATTGTCATAGTGGACAATTTACTACTTTATGTGCGTTATTAAAAAAGAAAAATCGTAATTTGAAATACATAGTATTTCGGCATAATTTGTTGCCTAACAAAAATGATTTTTATCATAAATGGCTGCAAAAACAAGCCGATGCATTTATTTGTGTCTCTAAAGCTGTTTATGATTTGCAACTTGCGACTGCTGACGAAAGGTATAAGGCAAAATTCAATTTAGTTTATTCAGGAATTGACTGTGAGCAATTTAAAAAATATGAACATAAACCTGACACAGAAATATTTTTCATTGGTTATGCTGGCAGAATAGTCGAAAACAAGGGAATATTGATTTTGCTTTCTGCCATGGCAAAATTAGTAAAAAAGAACAAGAATTTTATGCTGAAAATAGCTGGCGAAGGTGACTATAATTTTATACTTAAAATGAAAAACATTATTCATAATATGCAGTTGGGGAAAAATGTTGAATTCATAGGTAGACAGAAAGATATGGAATATTTTTATAAAAACATTGACTTGCTAATTGTACCGTCACTAGTAAGAGAAGCTTTTGGATTAGTTATTTGTGAATCTATGTATTGCCGAACACCCGTTATTTCGACTGATAGCGGAGCGCAAAATGAAATTATTAAAAGTGGAGAAAATGGAATTATAGTAGAGGCTGATAATGTAGATGCTTTAGCTGAAGCCATAATAAAAATATATGATGATTCAAAAATTAGAAGGCACTTTGCCACTGCAGGGGAGAAAACCATTCTAGATAAGTTTACCGTTGAACAGTGTTTTTTAGGTATTGAGAAAGTTTATAACAATGTTTATTAAACATTTAAATAATCAGGGGGTTTTTTTTTGAATAAAGGAAAAATAATCAATTGCATGTTTTTAACGTTGACCCTATCAATTTTAATCCAACGTATTTCAATGGCTGCAGGCAGCATTTTCTTAGGGCTGGCTAGTGCATTTTTTTTATTTCTTTTATTACAAAAAAGGGATGTTGTTGTTTTGCAAACTGCTTATGAGTCGTATTATATTATGTTCGCACTTTTCTTACTTAGTATGATACCGTCTGTATTATTCACTGGCGAAGTGTTTACGGGCGTAAAAAATCTCATCGGTATGTGGATATACAGGTCATTACCCTTTTTTATGGTTACCATTTTTGCTTCTGATACATTGAAAATAAAGAGAATGCTTTTTTGTTGGGCTGGTGTGCTTTGTCTAGATTCAACGATAGCCGTGATACAATTGTTATTTGGCTTTCGCGACCGTGGTTGGGGTTTCGGTGGTAGTCCTTTAACGTTGCCAGGAATATTATGCATGCTTTTCCCAATTTTAATGATAATAATTTTGGATAATCGTTTTGAAGACAGAACGCAAAGAAATGCAAAAATAATAGCAGTATTCTGTTTTTTGGGGCTTTTAGCAGGTTTAAGCAGGGGCGCTTGGCTTGATCTTGCCATTCTTTTGCCTTTGCTTGCTTTGCCGTATTTAGCAAAGTCACGAAAAAAAGCGATTTATGCATGTCTGCTTGTTTTATTTATAGGGGGCATATTTTTAACACAACCTATTCTCTTAGATAAATTAAAATCTATTACTAACCTTGAGACAAATACATCTAATTTGGGGCGTATATATGTTTGGGAGTCTGCAGGCAAAATAATTAATGACCATTTTGGAGTTGGCATTGGATTGGGGCAATTTAAAAATATATATCCATATTATCGAAATCCATTAGAAATACAAAATGTAATACACGTTCATAATAGCTTATTGCAGGTGTTTGTTGACACAGGTATAGTGGGATTTTTAGGATGCTTAAGTTTCTTTTCTTTCATCATTTATTACAACGTTCTAGATTGGTTAAATCATAAAAACCCTTATGCATTAATGATTGCTGGCGTTGTCGCTGGCCTCCTTTTGAATGGCATGACAGACAATAATTTTGACAATTCGGCTTTGATTAAAACATTTTGGTTCTTAATGGGGTGCTTATTTTTCTTGAAAAAAGAGTGGCATGAAAAAGTGTGAAACTGTAATTCGAGGTATAAACTTTATCGTATCAAATGCATTAGCTGCAACTAAATCAGTTCTGCCGGAAATTTTTAAAACTATTATACTGTCCAATACTTGTAAGGGTGTTTACATAAAATTTTATGGATGCCGAAGAACTTTTGTTTAATATAGAAAATTGCGGTTTTCTAATTTTTCCCAAGCTAATTTCTTGCATGCATGGAGAGCAAGTTTGACAAGGCTACGACCGATATTAACGAAGTGTCGGAGTAATCCTGCAAATAAGTAGGGGGAAGATTTCTTGGACTGCAACCTAAAATAAGAAGGAGGAGTAAGGTTTAAACTTGCTCCTCCTTCTTATTTATATTTTTGCGGATGCAAGCCTTAAATGAAAGACCAGAAAGTATTAATTATATACAAATGTAATTCACAACTGAGCGTATATTATTATGGGAGAGCTCATTAAATATGTTTTAAGACGGAAACTTATAGCGCTAGGTAGAGCCATCAAAGCAAAACATCCAATCAATTATATGAGGTAAGGCTAAAAAAGTATCTAGGCAAAAGAAGTATTGGAATATTCAAACAAAACTCTTGTTCATATGCTTGCCAAAAATTGAGTAATCCGGAGCATTTTACACCACATGTCCGGGTTAAGGAAACCAGTATTCCGGAAAACTGGAAACCGTGATTCCGGTACTGGAAACCAAAGATATTTTCTCTTTATAATGTAACTATGCACCAATGGTGCAAATACGTTATAGGGAGGTCAATATATGACCAAATATCGGGAAATCCTTAGACTCCATAGTCTTGGATTTAGCCAGCAGAACATTGCATACAGCAGCAATGTATCTAAGAAAACAGTCAATAAAGTCTTAAAACGTGCCGAAGAAATAAACATTTCATGGCCGTTAACCGAAACACAGACTGATGCTGTAATTGAGGGACTTATGTTCCCCAAAAATAATCAGACAGCTAAGAAAAAACGTATGCCTGATTATGCTTACATGCACAAAGAACTTCTAAAAAATGGTGTAAGCAAAAAACTCTTGTGGACAGAATACATGGAAGATTGTCGTCTAAATAACGAAGAGGCACTTATGTATTCGCAATTCTGCTATTATCTTCAGCAAGAAGAAGAAAAACGTCGCGCAACCATGCATATAAACCGAAAACCTGGTGAACAGGTAGAGGTTGATTGGGCTGGAGACCCCGCTCACATCATAGATCCGGATACTAGTGAAATAACAAATGCTTACCTTTTTGTAGGGGTCATGACTTACAGCCAGTATGCTTATGTAGAAGCATTTATCAATGAAAAACAGCAGGCATGGATTACGGCACATGTTCACATGTATCATTTTTTTGGCGGAACTGCAAAAATACTGGTTCCTGATAACTGCAAGACCGCAGTTATCCATAATGGTGGATGGTATAATCAGCAGGTTAATACTGTCTATCATGAAATGGCTGAGCATTATAATATGGCCATTATTCCAGCCAGAGTCAGGAAACCAAAAGATAAACCCAATGCAGAAGGTTCTGTTGGAAATGTATCCACCTGGATCACTGCAGCTTTACGAAATGAACAGTTCTTTTCGCTAGCTGAATTAAATCGCGCAATAAAAGAAAAGCTTGCGGCATATAATTCTCGTGATTTTCAGAAAAAAGAGGGCAGCCGATTAAGCCTCTTCCGCGACGAAGAACTGCCATTGCTGACAAACTTACCTGCTACCCCGTATGAACTAGCGGAATGGAAACAAGCCACAGTTCAATATAATTATCACATATCTGTGGACAAGATGCTATACTCTATCCCTTTTGAATACATAGGAAGAAAGATCGATGTCAGGGTAACAGATAAAACGATCGAAGCTTTTTATAGTCACAATCGTATTGCGTCTCATCGGCGTCTTTATGGGCGGCCAGGACAGTATAGCACCATCGTACAACATATGCCTGAAGACCATCAGCAATATCTGGAATGGAATGGTGACAGGTTTCGTAAATGGGCTAAAAACATAGGAATCAATACGTACAAGGTAATTGATGCAATTCTTACCTCTAGTCGTGTGGAACAACAGAATTATCGAGGTTGCATGGGGGTTCTAAAACTTGCAGATAAATATTCTGTTGAAAGGCTTGAAGCTGCATGTCGGAAATCGCTATTATATACGGCATCTCCCAGCTATAAAAGTATTAAAAATATACTTTCAACCGGTCAGGACAAGTCGGAACCGGAGCAGCCTATAACCGAACACACGCACAACAGCCATGGCCTCACAAGAGGAGCCAGCTATTATGGAGGTAAAAACGAATGATAAACCAAAGTACGTTTGATAAATTAATTGAAATGCACCTTACTGCAATGGCTGATGCACTTCGCATTCAACTCAAGGATTCCAAAATGGAAGAATTACCATTTGAAGACCGCGTAGGAATGCTTGTTGATGTCGAATACTGTAGCCGCAAAAATAACCGTCTAAAAAGACTAATCAGGGTTGCTGAATTTGACCAATCAGATGCAAGTATTATGGATATAAACTTTACATCTGGACGCAAGTTGAATAAAGACCTCATAAGAAGGCTCGCGACCTGCGAATATATAACTGAACACCATAACTTATTTGTTACTGGCGCAACAGGCAGCGGGAAAACTTACATGGCTTGTGCCTTTGGAATGGAAGCCTGCAAGCAATATTATAAAACGAAATATGTGCGTCTTCCTGACTTGCTTTTGGATCTTGAAATAGCAAGGAATGACGGAACTTATCGGAAGGCTTTATCAAAGTATACAAATCCTGTATTGTTGGTTATAGATGAGTGGCTTCTCTTAAAGCCAACAGATCATGAACAAAAGGATATCTTTGAATTACTTTCAAGACGTAGAAAGAAATCATCTACCATCTTCTGTTCTCAGTACGCTTCAGATGGCTGGTATGAACAGCTTGGCGGAATAGATAGTCCCTTAGCTGATGCAATTCTGGACAGAATTGTTCATGACGCTTACAAAATCAACATTGAACCAGTTGATCCATCAAAGGATTTATCTATGAGAGAAGTATATGGTTTAGACAAAATGCTAAGCCAATAACAAGTATTGGTGGTTCCCCTGTTCCGGTCATGCGGTTTCCTTATGACCGGACAGGCGGCTTCGCCGCACCGGAATATTCAAAAATGAGATAAATAGTCTTTTTAGAGTTTTTTATCTGACGGATATTTTATCTAGTATAGTTTGATGGGGATGGGGGCATAATCGCAACCAGTATGATTTAACGATTATGGGTATGATAGTTGTGCTTTTGATACAAGGGATTACAGAATATAATTTTACAAGCCAGCGTTAATTAAAATATTCTGGCTTTTCTTTAGCGGTATGTTAGTATTAAAAGCAAACTATGCTCCGCAATAAATTAATTTCGTAATGATTGAATTCTAACTTATATCAAAATGAGGTTAAATAGTATGACAACAATTGCAGGTATTTAAAAAAGTCTCTACCAGTTGATAGGAAATTGTTCAGTTCTATTTAGAAAATGATGAAAAATTATTTACAGGAAAAATTTTGATATTAACATTTCACTTTGAAGATTTTTTGAGGTAGGTCAAATTGTTATGATATAATAATGTATTATTTCAGATGGAGTATTTATGCTACTTGTTGGGTAAAAGTTTTAGTGAGATGGGGGAGATTTTTCAATGAAAATTGCAGTCGCCGGTACTGGCTATGTAGGCCTTGTAGCAGGAGTTTGTTTCGCAGAAGTTGGACACAATGTGACTTGTGTAGATATTGACGAGAATAAAGTGTCCTTGATGCTGTCAGGCATTTCACCGATATATGAGGCTGATTTGGAAGAATTGATGCAAGAGAATCATGAGGCAGGAAGGTTAACTTACACGACGGATTATTCAGCAGCTTATTGTGATGCAGACGCTATTTTTATCGGAGTAGGAACACCAGAGCGACCTGACGGTTCGGCGGACTTAGCTTATATTGCTACTGTAGCCAGACAGATTGCTGAATCAGTTGAACATGACTGTCTTGTTGTTGTGAAGTCTACTGTACCTATCGGTACTAATGATAAAGTAGAGCAATTTATTAAGGACTTCCTTGCGCATGATGTGAAAGTAGAAGTCGCGTCTAATCCGGAGTTTTTAGCACAAGGTACTGCTGTGCGAGACACTTTACATGCCGCAAGAATAATTATAGGAACAGAAAGCAAAGCTGCAGAAGCCAAATTGCTGGAAATCTACAAGCCTTTCAAGTTACCGATAGTATCAGTAAGCCGCCGTTCGGCCGAAATGATTAAATATGCCTCCAACGATTTTTTAGCTCTGAAAATTTCTTATATTAATGATATTGCTAATCTATGCGAATTAGTTGGCGCAGATATCCAGGACGTTGCCAAAGGCATGTCCTACGATACACGTATAGGTTCCAATTTTTTAAATGCTGGTATCGGATATGGCGGTTCCTGTTTCCCAAAAGATACAAAAGCCCTGAAGTTTCTGGCTGATCAATATGGATATGAACTTAAGACAGTGGAAGCTGCTGTTGCAGTTAATGCCAAGCAGAAAACAGCTTTGTTTAGAAAAGCATCTGATCGATTGATCACTTTTGACGGGTTGAAGGTTGCAGCCCTGGGGTTAACGTTCAAACCAGGCACAGATGATTTGAGGGAGGCCCCATCGTTGGATAACGTGGAACTTTTGTTGGCACAAGGGGCAAACATTTATGCTTATGATCCGGTCGGTATCGAGAATTTCAAGAAGAAATATCCGGAGGGCAAAATTGGTAGGGGCAGCATTACTTATGTTAAAAAAGCGGAAGAAGCTCTGAACGCAGCAAATATTTGCTTTATTTTCACGGAGTGGCAGGAAATAAAAAATATTCCTCCTGATACTTATAAAATACTGATGCATCCGGCACTTGTCTATGATGGCCGCAATATCTATGCCTTGAAAGACATGAAGGATGCCGGCATTGAATATTATTCCATAGGAAGGTAATAGTGATTATGAACAAGTTCAAGGAATTTGATGCGACGAAAAGAATACTGGTTACAGGTGCCGCTGGCTTCATAGGGTTTCATTTAGCAAAAAAATTACTGGAACTAGGTGCTGATGTCGTTGGATTTGATAATCTTAATGAATATTATGATATAAGATTAAAAGAAGATCGGTTGCAAATTTTGCAAAAGTTTGTTAATTTTACTTTTATCAAGGGTGATTTAACCGATGAAAAGGCAGTAATGAATCTATTTGATGAATACAAACCAGAAATTATCGTTAACCTAGCAGCACAGGCAGGAGTAAGGTACAGCATCGACAACCCACGCGCGTACATCCAATCCAATATAATTGGCTTTTTAAATATTCTGGAGGCTTGCAGGCATCATAAAACAGAGCATCTTGTATATGCTTCTTCAAGTTCTGTCTATGGTGCTAACAGCAAAATACCTTTTTCAGTAGAAGATAAGGTAGACAAACCCGTGAGCCTATATGCTGCAACAAAGAAGGCTGACGAGTTGATGGCTTATACATATAGCCATTTGTATGGTATTCCTTCAACGGGTTTACGCTTTTTTACAGTATATGGGCCTTTTGGGCGTCCTGATATGGCTTATTTTTCTTTTACAAATAAAATAATGAAGAATCAGCCAATTAAAATTTTTAACAACGGCGATATGTATCGTGATTTTACTTACGTTGATGATGTGGTAAAAGGTATTAAGAACATTTTGTGCAATACACCAAAGCGAGATGAGGATGGCGTAAAATATAAGGTATATAACATAGGCAACAACAAGCCTGAGAAGTTGATGGATTTCGTAAATACGCTTGAAAGATGTCTTGGTAAAGAGGCAAAAAAGGAATATCTCCCTATGCAGCCAGGAGATGTACAGCTAACTTATGCTGATGTGACAAAACTCATGATGGATTTTGATTTCAAACCGGATACAAGCATTAAAACTGGTTTAACAAAGTTTGTCGAGTGGTACAAGGAATATTATAAAAAATAATTATGAAGCAGAATGTTGCTTATTTATTTGGACTGGTACCATTTTTTATCTAGTGCCAGTCTTTTTTGCTTAATATATTCTTAGCTATAAAAGGTGAGGGTGCTATCTGTTAATGTCCTTTTTGTGAAACGGTTGGTTTTAAATTGCAGAAAATACTTTATAATTTTGCATAAATATTGTACAATTAACGATAATGTAGTCTATAAGCTGAATTATCACCTTTTGATTGTATATTATACACAAATTATTATAAAGTTCGTTTCAACATTTTTTCATGTTTTTATTGGGGAAGCACTTCATTAGTAATGGGGATAAAAAACGGAGTTATTCAAAAAACGGGGGGAACATTGTATGGATAATGTATTTTTTGAAAAAGGAATTGACGAAAAACAATATAATACAATCGAAGTTTCATTTTTGAATCGTTATACTTCTTATATTTTGCCGATGATTTTATTAGCGTCAGATTACGTGTCTGTTTTACTCGCAGAGGAAACAGCACTTTTTTTGCGCCCTTTTTTTAGTTTTGCATATAATAGCGATTTTTATGTGCCTGATTCTTATCAATATATATTTGTTCCGGCTATTTTTTTGCTTTTTCTTTGCCAGTCTCGTACATATAATCGCAGACGTCCTTTTTGGGATCTAATACAGCAATTTTTTTATGCAACATTGTATAGTATATTAACAAGTATCACTTTAATATATTTTGGACACGTTGCAAATGAGGTTTCAAGATTATTTGTCTTATTATTAGGCCCTATCGCCTTTACTTTCATTTGCTTTATGCGCTATTTTGTAAAGAAGATCTTAGGAAAATTCAATATCTTGCAAGAACCGATAATTCTGATAGGCGCAGGCAAAACAGCAGAATTGGTGCTTAATTTTTTTGAAAAGGATACGGGTTTCGGTGTTAAAGTTATAGGAATAATTGATGACAAACCTGTCTCGGCATATTTGTCACAAAAATTTAAAATATTAGGCGGCTTTGCGCAGGCCGACAAAATTGTTAAAGCGACTGGCGTGAAGACTGTTGTTATTACTGCGCCAGGTTTGAGACGGGAAAAATTGCTCGACTTAATAACTCGCGTTCAGCCGCATGTTAAGAATATTAGTTTTGTGCCGGATCTTATAGGCATTCCGTTAGGAAATCTTGAGGTAGAACGTCTATTTGATGAAAAGATAACATTACTAAGGTCGAAAAACAACCTTGCCCGTTGGTATATCAGGCTAAATAAGAGGGTATTTGATACGCTGCTTTCTTTGCTTGGGATGATAGTCTTGATTCCTCTAGGAATTATCATAGTTTTATGCATTTATATTGATTCACCTGGGCCTGTTGTATTTTCTCATAAGAGAGTTGGACAGCATGGGAAAAGTTTTCCCTGCTATAAGTTTAGAACAATGGTGCCAAACGCAGAAAGAGTCTTGCAGGAATACTTGGCAAACGACCCTTCTGCCAAGGAAGAATGGAATAACGGCTTTAAGTTGAAAGACGATCCGCGAGTTACAAGAGTGGGTAAATTCCTCAGAAAAACGAGTCTTGATGAATTGCCGCAGATTTGGAACGTACTAATAGGACAAATGAGCTTGGTAGGACCGCGACCTATTGTCGACGCTGAAATAGAGAAATATGGTGAATACATTAGAGACTATTATCTCGTGCCGCCAGGAATCACGGGTATGTGGCAAGTGAACGGACGCAGTGATACGACCTATCCAGAGCGGGTTGCAATGGATACTTGGTACGTACGTAACTGGTCAGTATGGATTGATTTGGTTTATTTGTTTAAAACAGTGAAAATTGTTTTGGAGCGAAAAGGTGCTTATTAAAATATGGTTTAATATCAAAGGAGGATAATTACTTGGAAAACAAAAATATTAGTGTGATTATCCCTACCTTGAATGCAGGTTTAGAAATAGAACATCTGTTGCAAGTATTGTTAAAACAAAATAAAAAAGTAGATGAGATTATTATAATAGACTCATCATCCGATGATGACACCCAAAATATCTGTAAAAAGTATGATGAGGTGAAATTACTAATAATTGATAGACAGAAATTTGACCATGGTGAAACCAGAGCGATTGCTTTAAATAAAGCAATTGGGGAGTTTATATTATTCCTTACGCAAGATGCCGTTCCATCTGACGAAAGGTATATATCAAATCTATTGCTGCCGTTTCAAGATGATAAAGTTGCAATGGTTTCTGGGAGGCAATGTGCAAAAAACGACGCCACTGAAATTGAAAAGCTAACAAGAGAATTCAATTATCCGGAAATTAGCAACGTACGTACTGAAGCTGATGTGCCTAGATTAGGAATAAAAACGTTTTTTGCTTCCGATGTTTGTTCAGCATATCGTCGATCAGCATATGAAGATATAGGCGGGTTTGATTATCCTATCATAACCAATGAAGATCTGGTTATTGCCTCAAAATTTATTTATGCCGGTTATAAGGTCGCTTATGCAGCCGATGCTAAAGTAATACATTCGCATGACTATAACTTAAAACAGCAATTTATGAGAAATTTTGATATAGGTGTATGCCTAAAGGTTTATGAAAATAACTTTAAAAATCTAAATGTCTCAGGCGAAGGGATCAAAATGGTTAAATGGGTTATCAGTGAACTATTAAAGAATGGTAACTTATTTAGCTCGATTTATTATTTTTTTGAATGCGCCTGCAAATTATCCGGCAACAAATTAGGTAAAAATTTCCAAAAATTGCCTTATGAAGTAGTTAAAACATTTTCTCCAAACAAACAATATTGGGATAGATGGTAATATGAACAAACGAAATAAAAACACGGTTTTTACGGTTTTTTTAAATAATAGATGGGATTGATAAGGAAATGCGTTTATCTGTTGCCTTGTGCACTTATAATGGTGAAAAATTTATATCAGAGCAGCTTCAAAGTATAGAAGGGCAAACAGTTTTGCCGGATGAACTCATTATATGCGATGATAATTCGACAGATAAAACTATTGAAAATATTAATGTATTTGCAAAAAATGCGCCGTTTACTGTAAGAATTTATCAAAATAATGAATCCCTGGGCGTAATTCGTAATTTTGAGAAAGCAATTTTACTATGTCAGGGAGATTATATCGCACTTTCAGATCAAGATGATGTTTGGTTGTCAGATAAATTAGAAAAAAGCATGGCATTAATGAAAAGAGAAGAAGCGAGATATGCTGCAAAAGCTATACCCATCCTTGTTCATTCAGATTTAAAGGTAGTAGATCAAAGTCTAGGTGTAATAAGTGAATCTCTTATGCATATGCAAAAGATTCATAATGAGAATTCCGAGCAAGCTTTAAAGACGTTGCTGGTGCAAAACTATGTCACTGGTTGTACTGTTATTATTAATAAAGCCTTAAAAGAGGTGGCGACACCTTTTCACAATGATATTATTATGCATGACTGGTGGCTTGCTTTGCTGGCAGCATCAGAAGGAAAGATTGCTTATCTTGGGGAAAGCACGATTCTATATAGGCAACATGGGGAGAATTCTGTAGGCGCCAAAAAATATTTTTCAACAAAGAACTTGAAGAAAGCACTTAGTTTTGATGAAATGAAAAGCCAAATAAAAAAACAGTTATACAAGCAACAGCTTTTTCTAAATATAAACAACATACATATTTAAAAGGTAGAAAAATTGCAGAAGAATATGTAGAATATATTAAACATAAAAATTATTTAGCAATTTTAAGATTTGGTATTCATAAGCAAGGTTTTTTGCGTAATATTTTATTTTTTATATTTTTGAATTTAATGAATGAGGAGTGAGCTAATGAAGGGGATTGTATTAGCAGGGGGTTCGGGTACTCGTTTGTATCCATTGACAATGGTAACATCAAAACAGTTGTTGCCAATTTATGATAAACCGATGATTTTTTATCCACTTTCAACATTGATGCTGGCAGGGATAAGGGATATTTTGATTATATCTACGCCGCAGGATTTGCCGAACTTCGAGAAACTTCTCGGAGATGGTTCACGCTATGGGCTTAATCTAAGTTATAAAATCCAGCCTTCTCCGGATGGTTTGGCACAGGCCTTTATATTAGGCGAAGAATTTTGTGGCGGGGACCGCTGTGCCATGATCCTTGGCGACAACATTTTCTACGGAGCTGGTCTCACTCAACATCTTAAGCAAGCTGTTTCCAATGACGAAGGAGCAACGGTATTTGGCTATTACGTTGATGACCCTGAACGTTTCGGTGTAGTCGAATTTGATAAAGAGGGTAAAGCAGTTTCTCTTGAAGAAAAGCCGTCTATGCCTAAATCAAACTACGCGGTTACTGGTTTGTATTTCTATGATAACAAGGTTTGCGATTATGCAAAGAATCTGCAGCCTTCAGCAAGGGGCGAGCTGGAAATTACCGATCTGAATAAAATTTATTTGGAACAGGGTAGTTTAAAGGTTGTAACATTAGGTCGTGGTTATGCTTGGCTCGATACTGGTACAGTTGATTCAATGAACGAGGCCTCAGAATTTGTCAGGGTAGTGCAGACACGTGCTGGCATCCAGGTGGCTGCTTTAGAAGAAATTGCCTATAACAATGGCTGGATAGATAAAGAACAACTTTTAGGTAGTGCCAAAACCTATGGTAAGGCGCCTTATGGTCAGCACTTGCTGAAAGTTGCAGAAGGTAAAATCCGCTACTAGACATAAATATTTTAGGAGATATATAGAAAATGAAAATAACAAAAACAGCCATTGAAGGAGTTATAATTCTTGAGCCACAAGTATTCGGTGACCACCGCGGTTTTTTTATGGAGAGCTGGAACAAAAAAAGAATGGAAGAAGCAGGTTTGTTTTATGATTTTGTCCAAGACAATCATTCTTCGTCTACGGTTCAAGGTACTTTGCGAGGCATTCATTTTCAAAAAGGTGAAAAGTCCCAGGCAAAACTTGTCCGTTGCGTAAGAGGTGCAGTGTTAGATGTGGCAGTGGACTTACGTAAAAACAGCCCCACTTATAAAAAATGGGTGGCTGTGGAATTGTCAGAAGAAAACAAAAAGCAACTTTTGATTCCTCGCGGCTTTGGTCATGGTTTTATAACTTTGAACGACCATGTAGAATTCATGTACAAGGCAGATAATTTTTATGCACCTGAAGCTGATGCAGGCATACGCTGGAACGATCCGGAAATATCCGTAAATTGGGGCATAGATAATCCTATTCTTTCAGATAAAGATGCTGAAAATTCTTTTTTAAAGGATATAGAAGCTGAGCTTGATTTTTAAAATTTTTTCGAGGAGAGCTTGAAAATGAAAATAATTGTGACTGGTGGCGCCGGTTTTATCGGCGGCAATTTTGTTTACCATATTCTTAATAATCATCCGGAAGATAAAATCATCTGTTTGGATGCTTTGACTTATGCAGGAAACATTGAGACTCTTGAGGCTGCTATAGAAAATCCGAATTTTAAGTTTGTAAAAGGGGATATAGCCGACCGTAATGCAGTTTATGAATTATTTGAAACTGAAAAACCGGATGTAATAATAAATTTTGCTGCAGAGAGTCATGTAGACCGTTCAATAACTAATCCGGAGCTTTTTCTTCAAACGAATATCATTGGCACAAGCGTGCTTTTGGATGCTTGCCGGAAATATGGCATAGAACGTTATCACCAAGTTTCAACAGATGAAGTCTATGGCGATTTGCCTTTAGAAAGACCAGATTTATTTTTCACTGAAAAAACACCGTTGCACACAAGCAGCCCCTATAGTGCTTCTAAAGCAAGCGCTGACTTGCTGGTGCAGGCTTATTACAGGACTTTCAAAGTACCGGTTACAATATCGCGGTGTTCCAATAACTACGGACCATATCATTTCCCAGAGAAATTAATTCCCTTAATGATAGCAAACGCCTTGCATGATAAACCTTTGCCGGTTTATGGGAAAGGCAAAAATGTACGTGACTGGCTTTATGTAGAAGATCATTGTTCGGCAATTGATTTGATTGTTCGCAAGGGTACAGTGGGTGAAGTTTACAATATCGGCGGTCATAACGAAAAAACAAATCTGGAAGTAGTTAAGACCATAATTCATGAGTTAGGCAAAACCGAAGACTTGATTCATTATGTTACTGATAGGCTTGGGCACGACCAACGTTATGCAATTGATCCTACCAAGATTAAGGTCGAATTGGGCTGGGAGCCTACGACCAAGTTTGCCGAAGGCATCAAGAAAACAATAGCTTGGTATTTGGAAAACAGGACATGGTGGGAACGCATTATAAGTGGTGAATATCAGCAATATTATGAAAAAATGTATGGAAACCGGTGAGTATATGAAGATATTAGTTACAGGCGTCGGTGGGCAATTAGGCTACGATGTGGTGAAGGTTCTTAAAGAACGTAATATAGAATACATAGGTGCTGATTTAAAAGAATTTGATATTACTAACTATGCCGCTGCTCACAGATTCATAACAGATTATGGACCTGATGCAGTAATCCACTGCAGCGCATATACTGCTGTTGACCGAGCTGAAGACGAGCCAGAGCTTTGCCGGCGAGTTAATGCTATAGGAACGGAAAACATCGCAAAAATTTGTAAAGAAATAGATGCTAAAATGATTTATATAAGCACGGATTACGTTTTCCCGGGAACTGGTGAAGAATTTTATGAAGTGGATTCGCCAACAGGACCGCAGAATGTTTATGGTCAGACGAAACTGGAAGGTGAACTGGCAGTAAAAAACATTTTGAAGAAGTATTTCATTGTAAGAATTTCCTGGGTATTTGGTATTAATGGCAATAACTTCATCAAAACCATGCTAAAGCTTGGTAATGAGCGTAGTGAACTGAATATTGTCGCTGACCAGATTGGCTCACCAACTTATACTGCTGACCTAGCGCCTATTTTGTGCGACATGGTGTTAACTGATAAGTACGGCACATATCATGCTACTAATGAAGGCATATGCTCATGGGCGGAGTTTGCAGAAGAGATATTCAGAATTGCAAAGATTGATTGCAAGGTAAATCATATAATAGCAGAAGAATATCCTACCAAGGCTGCAAGACCTAAAAATTCTCGTATGAGTAAGAGAAGCTTAAGCGAAGCAGAGTTTAAGTTTCTGCCTTCGTGGCAAGATGCGTTACGAAGATATTTGAAAGAAATGAGTGTTCTCTGAAGTGCTGGAATTTTATTGGACTGGGTGTGTGGTTGATTTATGATGACATATGTAAAAAATTTTTTGCGATATAAATGGTTGTTGTAAGAACTTTTTAAGCGAGATTTGAAAATCAAATATAGGCGTTCTGTATTAGGATATTTATGGAGCCTGCTGAACCCACTGTTAATGATGATAGTGTTAACGGTTGTTTTTTCTACGCTATTTAGGTTCGATATACCTAATTATCCAGTTTACTTGCTTAGTGGGCAATTGATTTATAGCTTTTTTCAGAGGCAACCAATATGTCAATGTCTTCAATAATAAACAGTGCTCCTCTTATTAAGAAGGTATATATAACCAAATGCATTTTCCCATTATCGAGAGTCTTGTCATCTTTCGTCACCTTAATATTTGCGTTACTAGCCATGATTATAGTCATGGTGGCAACACAGGTAAAATTTACTTGGGTTTTATTATTGTTTCCTATCCCATTAATTTACATATTGCTATTTTCTATTGGTATGGGTTTAGTTTTGTCCGTTCTAGCGGTTTATTTTCGAGATATGATTCATTTGTACGGTATTTTATTGTCAGTTTGGATGTATTTGACCCCAATAATGTATCCTATCAGCATGGTGCCGGATTATTTGAAAAAGTTCATACTTTTGAATCCAATGTACTACTTTGTAGAAATATTTAGACAGATAGTTTTATATGGTGAACTTCCTAGCTTCGAGATGCATCTTATTTGTATTGCTTTTACCTTGCTTGCATTAGTGGGCGGGTTATTGATATTTTATAAAAACCAGAAAAATTTTATTTTATATGTATAGTGAAGTGGTTTATAAAACATGAGCAGATATGCTATCGAAGTGGCAAACGTTTCCATGAAGTTTAATTTGGCACAAGAAAGAGTAGATAATTTAAAAGAATATTTTATCAAACGTATAAAAGGAAAGATTAACTATGATGAATTTTACGCCTTGAGAAATATAACTTTTAATATTGAAAAAGGAGATTCATTTGCTCTTGTAGGTTCAAATGGTTCGGGCAAGAGCAGAATGTTGAAAATTATAGCAGGTGTTTTGAAACCTACATGTGGCACAGTTAAGACATACGGAAGTATTGCTCCACTTATCGAACTAGGTGCAGGATTTGACATGGATCTGACGGGCAGGGAGAATATCTTTTTAAATGGGGCCATCCTAGGTTATTCAAGAAAGCTGATGTTAGAAAACTATGATGAAATTATAGATTTTGCTGAGCTAAAAGCATTTGAAGATGTGCCTGCTAAAAACTATTCATCAGGTATGGTTGCCAGACTGGGCTTTTCAATAGCAACAATTGTGAAACCAGAGATTTTAATAGTTGACGAAATTTTATCTGTTGGAGATTATGCCTTTCAAGAAAAGTGCCATAAAAGGATGGTTAAAATGATGTCTGGTGGCACAACAGTAGTATTAGTATCTCATTCTAGTGATGATGTGAAGAGAATTTGCAAGCACGGGATATGGATTAATAAGGGAAAGTTAATGTGGGCCGGAACTGCTGATGAAGTTTGCGCTGCTTATTTAGGGGAGTAAAAGCATTATGGGCATATCAGTATTATAATTCCAACTTATAATTGCGCAGTTACCCTAAGAATGCTCTATGTGATAATTAAATAAGAATATGGTGGTGAGATGCGAATTTTAGTTATAAATTCTGAATCTAATTATAGTAACTGTGAGAAAGCTATAAATGTTGGTGCTGATTTAATATGAATTGATAAATTGATTTATAATAGTAAAAATTATTAAAAAGGTTGTTTTAAATACAGTGCATCCGTATATTGGATTGCCAAGGTGTAGACGGACATATTTTATAAGGTATTTGCCCAAATTCAGCTGTTGTTAGATAGCTAAGCAGTCAGTAGTAGTTATTGAAGAGAATTTGTAAAGAAATTGTAATGACATTTGGAGAGGTAACCGAAATGAATGAAATATCACAAATTATAAATATAGGTGTTTTAAAAAAAACATCTAAAAAAATAGCTATATTACTTGAAAAAATATCACCTAATCTCAGTAAAATATTTATAGATTCATGCTATAAAGTTTATGCTGTGTTATGTGAATGCTCTAGATTTTGCGCTTTTGCAAATCCATGTGATTGTGATTATGTAAAGTTTGTAGACGAAAAAGTGAAAAAATACAATCCACTTGTTAGTGTTATTGTTCCTAATTTTAATCATGCTATATATTTAAAGGAACGGCTGGATTCAATCTACAATCAGACTTACAAAAATTATGAAGTAATTCTATTGGATGACTGCTCAACGGACAATAGCAGAAACATTCTTACCGAATATCAAATAAAACATCAGAAATATACACGATGCATATTTAATGACATAAATTCTGGTGTTCCGTTTATACAATGGGACAAAGGAATGGCTAATGCGCAAGGAGACCTTATTTGGATAGCAGAAAGTGATGACTACTGTGATAGTGATTTTTTAGATAAAATGGTTCAACACTTTCAACATGATGGTGTAATGCTGGCCTTTTCTAGAAGTATATTTGTAAAAGATGGCAAGAAGATAGGTGGAACCGATACATATTTGGCAGATTTACCTAGGTTTCCCACGGAAAAAAGCTTTTACATGACAGGAAGTGTGGCTGTCAAAAAGGCATTTGTTTATAAAAACATCATACCCAATGTCAGTAGTGCTATGTTTAGAAATACAGGTGAATTTCTACCGGAGGAAAAAAATATATGGGAAAAGTTGAAATTATGCGGTGATTGGATATTTTATTTAAATATGATTCGTGGTGGAGTTTTAGCATATGTTCAGGATACGACAAACTATTATCGGGTACATGAGAAAAGCACGTCTCTTAAGATACAACATGAGAATACTTATTATAAGGAATACCAAATAGTTGCCGAATTTATTGTGCAGCATTTTCGTGTTGATATTAATAAATTTAAAACGGTAAAAGATATATTGATCAAGCATTATCTTTATTTTTATCCAAAGGGCAAAGCTACGGATATTGATCAATGGTACAATTTAGAGATGATTGCTAAAGCCACTAATCACAGAAAAATGTCTGTTGCATTGTGCGGCTATTCTATGATTATGGGCGGAGGGGAAACGTTTCCGATTTTTTTGGCTAATGCTCTAAGAACATTAGGGTTAACAGTAACATTTATTGATTATAATATAGAAGGACGTGACATTAAGGTAAGAAATATGCTATCAAGAAGTATTCCTTGTTTGGATCTAAAGGAAATTCATAATGGCGTTGATGTGATTATAAACTTAGATGTAGATATTATGCATTCACATAATACTATGATTGATGAATTGGTAGCTCGAGTTATAAAGTATTATCAACTTCCTAGTAAACAAGTAATAACCTTACATGGAATGTATGAATCGAGTAACGATACAAATAGCGCAAGGGTAATAAGTTTTGTTAAAGGGATATGCAGTTCTTTTGTGTATACTACAAAGAAAAATTTAACTGCTTTTCAAATAAATAGCATAGTTATAGATGAAAAATTTTGCCAAATTGGAAATGGCTTACCTATTGTACCTATTAATCCAATAAAGCGTAAAGATTTAGATATAGAGGAAGATGCTTTTGTGTTGTGCCTTGTAAGTAGAGCTATTCCTGAAAAAGGATGGAAAGAGGCAATTGAGATTATCACAAAGGCTCGTGAATTGAGTGGTAATAATATACATTTATTGCTAATTGGTGAAGGGGAAGAATATTCTTGCTTAAAAAAAGTAACAGTTCCTGATTATATCCACCTTTTAGGCAATCAAGAACATATTCGGGATTATTTTGCATGCAGTGACATGGGATTTTTGCCATCGAGATTCAAAGGAGAGAGCTTTCCGTTAGTAATAATAGATGTTTTGTTAGCTGGGAAGCCAGTATTGGCTAGCGATATTGGCGAAATAAAAAAACAAATAAGTGATAAAAATGGCAATTGTGCCGGTATGGTATTCCCGTTGTACAATTGGAAAATCCCAGTTGAAGATGTTGCTAAGATGGTAGCAGATATTTCGAATAAGGATAAGAAATATCGTAAAATGCTCGATAACGTAAATATAGTTAATAAGAAATTTGATATAAAAGAAGTGGCAAAAAAATATATGTCGCTTTTTGAAAATGTTATAGGAGAAGGGTAAAGAAATGAAAATTAAGACATGTCTTGTCTTGGGTGGCAATGGATTTATAGGCAAGAATTTATTAAAAACGCTTTTGGTACATGAATTTATGGTATCGTCTTTTGATGTTTCCGTGCCATCTGAAAAACTAGATAATGTGAGATATATCGCGGGGGATTTCACCGATGATGATACAATTAAATCATTAGTACAAAAATATGATGTAATTATTCATCTTATTAGTACAATTACCCCTAGACTGTCTATGCAAAAACCAATACAAGGCTACAGTGTCGACGTTTTGCAAGCTTTCAAAATTTTAGAAACATTAAAGGGCACAAACACTTCTGTTATATTTGCTTCGTCTGGTGGCACTGTTTATGGACAACCTGAAAAGGTACCAGTTTCAGAACGTCATTTGATAGCACCTATTGTTCATTACGGAATAGTTAAGGCTACCATAGAGCAGCTTCTGCTTATGTATAATAAAGTTTATGGTATGAATAATAAGGTTATGCGAATATCTAATCCATACGGACCTGGTCAAGATTACAAAAAAGGGGTAGGGATAATAAACGCTTTGTTGCGCAATGCTCTGGATAGAGAGACCACAACTATATGGGGAGACGGAACTGCGGTAAAAGACTACATTTATATAGATGATCTTTGTGAGTATATATGTAGATACATAGAATATTCAGGTAACGCACAAGTTTTGAATATAGGATCTGGAATAGGTAATAGCATAAATGAATTAATCAATATAGTTCAAAAACTAACTGATAAAAAACTTGATATAACATTTGAAAGTGCTATTCAAAATGATATACATAACATTGTTTTAGATGTAAATAAAGCTCAAAAAGAGCTTGGATATACTCCAAAATATTCTATTATTAGTGGGATAAAGAAATATATAGAAGAAACACAAAAAAATATTTTTGGCTCATTGTAAAATGACTAGCACACATCTAAGAGAGCCAACAGGGACGTTCCTTTTTTGTCAACTTTTGCGCTGAATTATGACATAATGTTGGCGGAAGGTGACAGCAAATGTCGAGAAGAGCAAGAGAACTAAGCAACAGTGGCTTTTACCACGTTATGTTCCGCGGGATAAACCATCAGAATTTATTTGAAGAAGAAGCAGATTTTGATTATATGCTGGAGACGCTGGGAAAAGTAAAAGCTTAAGTTGGTTTTGATATACAGGCCTATTGTTTGATGACCAATCACGTCCATTTGTTAATGAAGGAAAAACAAATGGGAGATATTTCAGTAATTATTAAGAAAATATTGACGAAATATGCGATGTACTATAATCGCAAATATAAAAGAAGCGGTGCGCTTATAGGAAGTCGCTATAAGAGTAAAGCAGTTGAGATGGACGAATATTTCATTCCGTTGATTATATATATCCACCAAAATCCGGTAAGGGCGGGGATAGTCGAGCAGGCGGAAGATTATGCTTACAGCAGTTATTATGAGTATAGCGGAAGAAAAAAGATAGTGGATACGGAACTGGTGCAGAGTTTAATTGACACCGGAGACTGGGTGAAATTACACAAAAAGGGTGTCGATGGTCATTTTAGTGTATCTGATCGCGTGAAGCTTACGGAGACGGAAATTCGGCAAAGGATTATGAAATATACTGGCGGCGCAGAGCCAAGTGAAATAGGATTGTGGGATAAAAGCAAAAGAAACGCAATGTTTGGGAGGCTGAAACAAGCGGGGCTTTCTATTCGAGAAATTGAAAGAGCGACAGGTGTATCAAAAGGAATTATCGCAAAATGTTGACAAAAAAGGAAAGTCCACGATTGTATATTCCGATTGTATATTCCGATTGTATATTCCGATTGTATATTCCGATT
>Ga0074193_1001856_pt1 | contig 22375 bp, 22 predicted proteins | sample EPASupsiteHSE605_FD_64523 | JGI IMG/M metagenome (GOLD analysis project Ga0074193, IMG submission 64523) | Bioremediated contaminated groundwater from EPA Superfund site, New Mexico - Sample HSE6-05 | ecosystem: Environmental > Aquatic > Deep subsurface > Groundwater > Contaminated ... | reverse complement strand
AGAAAAGCTGGATGTAGCTCTGTCAGCCGGAGCGCATGCGGTCATGGATCTGAGCACAGGAGGAGAGCTTAGGGCATGTCGTCGGGAAATACTGGCCAGATGTCCGGTTCCGGTAGGAACGGTTCCGGTTTATGAAGCCGCAGTAAGAACTCGCTTGCATGGCAAACCTGTGGTGGAGATGGAACCTGACGAACTATTTCAGGTCATTGAGGAACATGCGGCCCAAGGAGTAGATTTTATTACAGTCCACTGTGGCGTAACTCGAAATATTGTGGAAAGGATGAAGACCCAGCCGCGTTTATTAGGAATCGTAAGTCGGGGTGGGGCGATGATGGCTGGCTGGATGCTTCATCAACAAAAAGAAAACCCATTATATGCTCAGTTCGATCGGCTCTTAGAAATATGCAGGACACATGATGTTACCCTGAGCCTGGGTGATGGGATGAGACCGGGGTGCCTGGCTGATGCTACTGATCATGCCCAGATTGAAGAACTGATGGTATTAGGTGAATTAGTCCAACGGTCTCGTGCAGCCAACGTTCAAGTGATGGTGGAGGGCCCTGGTCATGTACCTTATGATCAAATTGAGGCTAATATGAAACTCCAGAAAAGACTTTGTCATGATGCTCCTTTTTATGTACTAGGTCCGCTGGTGACCGATATCGCAGCCGGATATGACCATATCGCGGGAGCAATTGGGGGCACATTGGCTGCAGTAGCAGGTGCAGATTTCCTCTGTTATGTGACTCCGGCTGAGCATCTGGGTTTACCAACCGCCCAGGATGTTCGTGAAGGAACAATTGCTTCACTAATTGCAGCTCATGCTGCTGATATAGTCAAGGGGGTAGCCGGAGCCAGGGAACGAGATCTGGCCATGGCCGAAGCACGAAGGGATTTAAACTGGGACAAGCAAATGGAACTGGCTCTGGATCCTCAAAGAGCTCGGAAGGTACGAAAGGACCGCAATCCGGTTCCTCAGGATGTATGCTCCATGTGTGGTGAGTTTTGTGCTATAGACCTGGTTAACAAATATTTAGGTAATTCATGTAAGAAATAAGGAAAGGAATGTCCCCTTCCGATAAAAACTATCCGAAAGGTTGAATCCTTTGAAAATTGAGACCATTACTACTGTAAGGAACGATATTGATAATTTAATAATACGTGATGTTCCGGTTAGTTCCACAATCGTGGAACTTAATGACCATAGTCTGGCCATCATTGATACGGGCTCCCCTGATAACCCCGAGCTGCTCGAAGAATTGGAACAATTAGGTTATACTCCCGAAGATTTCAGTGTGGTCATTAACACTCATTTACACACTGATCACATTGGAGGCAACCGAATTTTTACCAATGCCAGAGTCCTAATCAGCCGCCAGGAACTAGAGTTTGAAACTAAATTTGCCCGGATACTGCAGGAAAGTGAAGACCCGATAGTTACCTTACGTTCAATGGGCAGGTATGTTAATGAAGGTTCAGATAAATTGGTCCAGGATTTAGTAAAGTTGGTAGAAGAATACCCGGTGACTGCCATTGTCGGTGATTCCAAGCAAATTGAGTTTTTTGAGGATGAACCAGTTTTGCCTAATAGTATTACCCTGCTCAAGGTACCCGGACACTCTATTGACAGTCGTGCTGTCCTGGTGCAGGGCAAAATACGAACAGCGGTGGCAGCCGGAGATGCATTCTATCATCGTGACTTATGGCGGGAAGTTCCTATCATAGGTATTCATTATAATGATAGGCTGTTTCGGAAAAATGTGGAGCACATTGCTCGTTTCCCGGATATCATCATACCCGGTCATGATCGAATATTTGATAATCTGACCAAGCAATATCTTAGGGATGATTATTTACTTATTTAATCAGGCAGAGTATTTAAAAGATTGGAAGATAGGAGGTGTTAAGATGGCTGAGGCGAATTTAAGCCTGCAAATATTGCCGGTAGTTGATGAAGATAAGATATATGGCGTAGTTGATAAAGTTATAAAAGTTATCCAGGACAGTCAATTAAAATATGTGGTAGGACCTATGGAAACTACAATAGAAGGTGACATAGACACTCTGCTAATTCTTGTGAAAAAATCCCTGGAGGTATGCAAAGAAGCTGGAGTGCCGCGGGTAGCAGCTGTTGTGAAAATCGATTATAAACCTGGTGGAGTAACTATTGATGAAAAAATTAGCAAATATAGGTAATGCAATAATTCCATATGTAACAACCTTTGTGTTGCTGTTAATTTGGGAATGTGCGGTTAGGTTAAACCATTTGCCAGCATATATACTTCCAAGCCCGGTTCAAATTTTTAAAACGCTGGCATTAACGTTTCCCCTGCTGCTAAAGCATACAGCCAGCACGCTGGAGGAAGCAATGCTGGGGTTTGTGCTGGCTATCGTCATAGGATTTGGGACGGCATTTGTGCTTAACCATTTCTACTGGTTAAATAAAGCCGTATACCCCTTACTCATAGTGTCCCAGACTATACCCATTATTACCCTTGCTCCTTTGTTTCTTATATGGTTTGGATGGGGAATGCTTCCTAAGATATTGGTAGTCATTTTAGTCTGCTTTTTTCCGATAGTTCTAAGTCTATTAGAAGGTCTTAACTCGGTCGACCCCGATCTTATAAATCTTTTTCGTTCCATGGGAGCCAGCCGGCTGGCAATCTTCAAAATGGTTAAGCTGCCCTCGGCTCTGCCTGGTTTTTTCTCTGGCATGAAAATCTCAGCATCCTACAGCATTATGGCAGCGGTAATCGGGGAATGGCTGGGGGCTCAACAGGGGTTAGGGTACTTCATGACTATTGCTCAGAAATCTTTCAGAGTAGACCGGGTTCTGGCGGCTGTAATGATTATTGCACTCTTAAGTTTGCTAATAGTTAAATTTATAAACCTGATTGAATGGTTGTTAACTCCCTGGAACCGCCGATTGGAAAACTGGGAAGTTAAATAAGCACAAAATTACTTTTGGGGAGGTATTAAGAATGTTGAAGGAATGCGCGGAAATCTGGGATGAGGTAAAGGCGAAGACTCCCCTGGTTCATTGCATAACTAATTATGTAACCATAAACGATGTGGCCAATATTATTCTAGCCAGTGGTGCTTCGCCTGCTATGGCTGAGAATCCAAACGAGACCGAAGATTTTGCTCGCATATCCAGTGCACTCTATCTGAATCTGGGTACTCTCACCAGCGAACAGGAGCAGGCCATGATGAATGCGGTGAAAGGCGCGGATGGAGCAGCAGTGCCGATAATAATAGATCCGGTTGCCTGTGGTGTCATACCCCATAAATTAAAGATGTTTGAAAAACTGATTGAAAGCGGCACAATAGCTTGCATTAAAGGGAATGGCGCCGAGGTTAAGAGCCTCGCAGGGATGGACTGTCAAGCTCGGGGGGTTGATTCACTGGATCAAGGGGAGGGTTTAGAACAGGCCTGTCTTACCCTTGCAAAAAAGGAGCAGTTGGTGGTAGCTGCTACCGGAGCCATAGATATTGTGGCCTATAATAATAATTTGGGATTTATAAGTAATGGGACCCCTCTATTTGGTTTGATAACCGGGGCCGGATGTATGGTAGGCGGAGTAGTATCCGCATGTACAGGAGCGGTTCCTTTGAAGCCGTGGCTCGCAGCTATGACTGGCTTAATTGCATTTAATATCGCCGGCGAACGAGCAGCTGTCATTTCTGGGGGAAATCCAGGAAGTTTCCGCAGTTTATTATTTGACAAGCTATATAACCTCCGCGGGAAAGATATTATTAAAGAAGCTAAGGTAGAGTGGAGAAGATAGGATATTGAAAGCTTTTAACAAGGCAGGGCGAGGTGTAAGGATTGGTTAAGGAATTAATGTTTTTCATCGATTTCGATGGCACCATAACCAGGGAAGATATTTGTTATGCCATGGTGAAAAAATTTGCCCGGGATGGCTGGGAGGAAATCAACCTACTGTGGGAGACAGGCGCTTTATCAACCGAGGAATGTGCCGGGCGCACCCTGGAACTTTTGGAGGTTGAACCTAAAGAATTGGATGCTTTTTTCAAACAGGCGGATATTGATGAAAGTTTCACCCTGTTTGTTAATTGGGCGGAATGTAAGGACTACCCGCTTTATATCCTAAGTGATGGTTATGATAATTATATTAAAGAAGTTTTGACAATGAACAGACTTAATATTCCCTATTATGCTAATCACCTCGAATATGAACAGGGGTGGCGGATACAATGTCTACATTTGGATAAGGAGTGCAAAAAATGCGGAGTATGTAAGACAGGATTAATTGAAGATTTGCTAAAGCCTGGGTATATAAGTATTTATATAGGTGATGGCTACTCAGATATATGTCCTGCCGAATTTTGTGATATTGTGTTTGCCAAAGATGATCTGGCCCGTTTATGCCGGCAGAAGGGAATAACCTTTTATAACTACAATAATTTTAGTGATATACAGAAGATAGTTGAGGATATTATTAAGGAAGAAACAAATTGAGAGGGTGCTGATAATGAAGAAAATTATAGTGTTGGCATTGGTAATGAGTATACTGTCGATGGGATTGATAGGCTGCTCGACCGAAAAGAGTACCAAGAATGACGTTCCCTTACAGAAAGTTACCGTAATGTTAGATTGGTTTCCTAATACCAACCATAGTGGATTGTATGTGGCCAAAGACCAGGGGTATTATGCTCAGGAAGGCTTGGATGTGAATATAGTCCAACCATCGGAAGGCGGCAACCCACAGCTTGTTGCGGCGGGTAAGAGCGACTTCGCGATAAGCTACCAGGAAGAAGTAACCATAGCCCGTTCTCAGAATATTCCGATTGTTGCGCTGGCAGCAGTTATACATCATAATACTTCCGGTTTTGCATCGCCGGTAAGCAAAAACATTAAAACTCCTAAGGATTTTGAAGGTAAAACTTATGGGGGATGGGGTTCGCCCGCGGAAACAGCTGTATTAAAGGTATTGATGGCTAAGTACGGAGCTGATGTAAACAAAGTGAAAATGGTAAATGTAGGCTCAGCCGACTTTTTTGCCAGTATGGAGAAAGGCATTGATTTTTCCTGGATATTCGAAGGGTGGACAGGTATTGAGGCAAAGACCAAAGGTATAGAGTTGAACTTTATTAAACTTAAGGATGAAGATAAGATTCTCGATTATTATACCCCGGTTATCATTGCCAGTGAGAATAAAATATCACAGGATCCGGAACTGGTGAAAAAGTTTATGAAAGCTACTGCCAAAGGCTACAATTATGCCATTGACAACCCGGACAAGACCGCCGCTATTCTTATAAAGAGCGTTCCAGAGCTAAATAAGGATTTGGTTACTGCCAGTCAAGCTTATATCTCTAAAGAATATAAATCTGATGCTTCCCGCTGGGGAGAAATGAAATCAGAAGTATGGAAGAACTACGCAGATTTCATGTTTGCTAACAAGTTGATTGATAAGAACATTCAGACAGAGCAGGCTTTTACTAATAAGTTCCTGCCGGAATAGGAGAAAAGACCGTGGCCGGGATAAAAGTTTGTAATGTCAGTAAAAGCCTGGACCAGGTATTTACCCTGTCGAATATTTCACTAAACGTAAACTGCCATGAATTTGCAGTCATTCTTGGCCCCAGTGGATGCGGCAAGAGCACCCTGCTGAATATTATATCAGGTTTAATTGAACCGGATCAGGGGCGCATTGAGATAGGCAGCGAAGATTGGACAGGTCGTACTGGCAGGATCAGTTATATGCAGCAGAAGGACTTACTCTTACCTTCACTAAATGTCCTGGACAATGTTTGCATTCCTTTGCTGCTTAAGGGTATAGACAAAAGACAGGCTCATATCACAGCTCGAGCCTGTCTTAAGGATTTTGGCCTGGAAGGTTTTGAAAAATATTACCCCCGTCAGCTTTCGGGAGGAATGCGGCAGAGGGCAGCTCTTTTACGCACATATTTATTTACCAGTGACATAATGCTTATGGATGAACCCTTCGCCGGTTTGGATGCTATTACCCGGCGTAAGATGCAGATGTGGCTGAAAGACCTGTGCAAGACTTACCGCCCCTCAGTATTATTTGTAACCCATGATATTGATGAGGCTTTATTGCTGGCTGATAGTATATATGTATTTTCACCACGTCCTGCCCAAGTCAGCCTCTACCTCAAAGGGCCGTTTTCATCTGGCGCGCAAAATGAGGAATTGAAACGGGATATACTAGCAATTTTGGAAGCTGATGAAAACAGAACAGGTTTTGATCATTTCTAAAATAGAAAGAGGGAGCAGCTTGATAGTTAATGGTAAGGAAATAGACTTTCCAGATGCTATTTCGATAAGTGAATTGTTGCGGGAACTTAATTTAAACCGCGATAAAATAGTCGTTGAGGTTAACATGGAATTTATCTCCAGAGAGCAATACTCCTCGATCCTTATTAACCAGGAAGATGTGGTGGAAATAATCAGCTTCGTTGGAGGAGGATAAATTGGAGATATTTCTTAATGAATACAGCTTAACCGTTGATGAAGGTATTACAGCGTACGAGATTAAGAACAAGGTTCATAATGATGCTGATGTGGTCATACTAAATGGATTTATGATAAAGGAAGATAATATTTTACAGGCCAATGACCGGCTGACATTAATCAAAAAGGGAGCAGTCCCAGACCGGGAGGAATTAGAGGCCTTGTTAATTGCTCGCCACACCCCCGGAGTTTTTCAAAAAGTAAAAAAGGCCAGGGTAGGTATTGCTGGGCTTGGCGGTTTGGGCTCTAATGTCGCGATTTCCCTGGCCAGAACAGGCGTTGGTAAATTACTGCTGGTCGATTTTGATGTTGTAGAACCCAGTAATCTGAACAGACAGCAGTATTTTATTTGTCATCTAGGCAGATATAAGACCGATGCATTAAAAGAAATAATATCCCAAATCAATCCTTTTATAGACATTGAGACAAAGCAAATATTCCTTGATCCATCAAATATTGAGGATTGCTTTAAAGATATGGATATTATAGTAGAAGCTTTTGACAGCCCGGAATGTAAGGCTAATCTGGTTAATACCATTTTATCGAAGTTTCCGGCTAAATATATTGTAGCGGCTTCCGGTATGGCCGGTTATTTTTCCAGTAATACCATAACAACCAAAAGGATGATGGGGAACTTGTATTTAGTGGGTGATGAAGTTTCGGCAGCCCAACCCGGATGCGGACTTATGGCTCCCCGGGTGAGTATTGCCGCCAGCCATCAAGCTAATACAGTTTTAAGGCTCATTCTAGGTGAAAAAGATATTTAAACCAGGAGATGAGATAATGGATAAATTAATTATTGGTGGAATCGAATTAAGATCCAGATTGTTTGTGGGAACAGGCAAATTTTCAAATGATAATGTGATCCCTGCAGTGATAGAAACCAGCCAGGCCCAGGTAATAACTATGGCCTTAAGAAGAGTTGATATTGGCTCCAATCAAGAAAATGTTATGGATTATATCCCCAAAGACTGTATTTTACTTCCTAATACCTCGGGAGCCAGGAATGCTGAAGAAGCAGTTCGGATAGCCCGCCTAGCCAAAGCTATGGGATGTGGTAACTGGGTCAAAATTGAGGTTATATCGGATAATAAGTATTTACTGCCCGATAATCAGGAAACGGTTAAAGCCACAGAGATATTAGCTAAAGAAGGGTTTGTTGTTCTTCCTTATATCAGCCCAGATTTGATGACCGCTAAGAGACTGGCAGATGCCGGTGCTGCTGCCGTAATGCCTTTAGGTTCTCCGATTGGTACCAATCGAGGCTTAAGAACGAAAGAACTGGTGCAGATAATTATTGATGAGATAGATTTACCAGTGGTGGTTGATGCTGGTATAGGTAAACCATCGGAGGCAGCTGAAGCTATGGAAATGGGTGCCCAAGCAGTTCTGGTCAATACTGCTATTGCTACTTCCGAAGACCCGGTTAACATGGCTCAGGCATTTGCTCTGGCTGTAAAGGCGGGCCGTATTGCCAAAATTGCCAAGCTGGGTCCGGAAAGCCGTTATGCCCAGGCATCCTCCCCGTTAACCGGTTTTCTGAATAGAGGTGTTCAATAATGAGTTTTTATGATTATTACTCTGTATATAAAGAGATTGATGTTTATAAGTTTTTTAACGGTCTTACCGATTACGATATTCAAAGAATCATTGGTAAAAATAAAATAAACGAATATGACTTCCTAGCTCTATTATCCCCTCGGGCAGATAACTTCATGGAACAAATTGCTCAGAAAGCTCATAAGCTGTCTTTGCAGCATTTTGGTAAAACTATTCAGCTGTTCACACCGATGTATGTCGCCAATCATTGCGTGAACAGGTGCGCCTATTGCAGTTTTAATGCCGAAAATAAAATAACAAGAAAAGCTATGACCATGGAGGAAGTTGACCAGGAAGCCAGGGCTATCGCCGCTACCGGCCTCAAACATATACTTTTCTTAACCGGTGAATCTAGAACAAAAAGTTCGGTGGCATATATTTGTGAAGTTGCACAGGTTCTAAAAAAATATTTTGATTCTATTTCGATTGAAATCTATCCCTTAACAGTAGAAGAATATGAACAGGTTGCAGCCGCAGGTGTAGATGGTTTTTGCATGTACCAGGAAGTATATGATGAAGAGGTTTATGACCGGGTTCATTTAGCCGGACCCAAAAAAGACTACCGCTTTCGATTGGAGGCTCCGGATAGGGCCTGCCAGGCTAAAATGAGATCTGCTAGTATTGGAGCTCTTTTGGGTCTTCATGACTGGCGGTCAGAAGCTTTTGCTACCGGTATTCATGCGTATTATCTGCGTAACACCTATTCGGATGTGGAAATAGCAATAGGTGTACCCCGAATAAGACCTCATGTTGGTGTCTTCGATGAAGTTGAATTTGTCAGCGACAAAAACCTGGTACAAATATTACTGGCTTATCGATTACTGCTGCCCAATTCAGGTATTACCGTAACCACCCGAGAAAGTCGTGAATTTAGGGATAATTTAATTCCCCTGGGAGTTACCAAAATGTCTGCTGGGGTAACTACTGAAGTAGGCGGGCACACTTCCTCCAACAGCTCAGACAGCCAGTTCGAAATTGCTGATTCCAGAAGTGTAAGCGAAATGAAACAGGCTATTATAAACCATGGATATCAACCTGTATTCAAAAACTGGATGGCCATTTAAAAGAATGGGGAACGACCATGAAGCTGGTTCTAATAACAAACCGAAAATTAGTTACTGATAAGAATTACTTTAATGTAATTGAACAAGCCATTTCAGGGGGCATAGATGCCATTATTCTAAGGGAAAAAGACTTATCCAGTGATATTCTGCTTGAAATTGCCATAGAGATAAAAAGAATAATTGCCGGACGTCCGGTTCTTTTAATAATTAACAATAATCTGGAAGTGGTAAAAACTATCCAGGCTGATGGTTATCATACCGGTTTTAATAACTTCATACAGCAGTCATCAAAAATGGAAGGCTGGAATGGAGTCTCTGTACACAGTTTGGGTGAAGCTATTACAGCAGCAAAACATGGTGCCAGCTACCTGCTCGTCAGTCATATATTTGCTACTGATTGTAAACAGGGCTTAAAGCCTATGGGAATTGAATTGATTAAGGACATAAAAAGCTATGTAAATATACCAGTGATTGCTCTAGGGGGGATAAACCCCGTCAATTCCGGGCAGGTTTTGGCAGCAGGCGCTGATGGGATTGCTGTCATGTCATATATTATGCAAGCAGATGATCCGTATAGATCATCCAAATTGCTCAAAGAGGGTTTTAAAATGAGGTGCGATGGGCTGATGGAAAAACGTCTTTAAAAGTTTAATGTTTTTGAATCAAAGGGCAGGCAACCTAATGGTTACCTGCCTTCTAAAAAACAAGTCTGTCTTTTAATATCCGGGCGACTTTTTATTTTGCTGGAACAAAATGAACCAGCACATTCACAATCTCGGGCCGGTTGCCTATACGGATCGGTGGACCCCACGTTCCAAAGCCGCACGATACAATTATTTGAAATTTGTTTTTGCGCAGATAGCCCCAATCTTGTTCGAAAATCGCCCGGGTTATATAATTATTGGGAAATAACTGTCCCAGGTGGGTATGGCCTGAGAACTGCAGGTCAACCCCCTCTTTTTCTGATATTCCCAGGTTAAAGGGCTCATGATCCATTAATAGGATAGGCAGCTTATTCTTATTCATATCAGCCGTGAGGGTGGATAAATCCAGTCTTTCATTCCCGTTAAAACGTTTGCGTGAAGCATCATCCCGTCCTACCACATAAAAACTGTTATCTACTTCAATCCATTGATCACGAAGAACTGTAATACCGGCGCGGTTTAAGAATTCTATGGTTGCATCAGCATTGCCGCTAATATACTCATGATTACCCATAGCAGCAAAAGTCCCCCAGCGGGGGTGCAAACTGCGCAGAGCCTCTGGGAGTTCCTGCTCTGTTTCCAGATCTACGCCCTCATCTACGATATCCCCGGGTAAGAGTACCAGGTCAGGTTCCAGAGAGTTTATTAGACTGGTCATAGTTCTTAACCGGTCAATGCCAACTATCCAACCCAGATGTATGTCAGATACCGCCACTATGCGCATATCATTCAAAGAACTGGACTTTTTATCGAGAGTTACCTCGTAATTACGGATAACGGGATGAAGAGAGTTCCAGGTGCCATAGATTATTATAATGGAAACCAGCGCTAGAGCCACTAACGTAACAGTATTAAAGTTGCCCCGCAGGGTTGAGGGCAGGATGCCTGTCCAGCGATTAATAACACGCAGCAGGTCACAGACGAGAAGAATCAAAAGAAGGTAGTACATTACAGCCATCCAGTAGGAACCCAAAAAGATGACAATCTTAGCAATATTCCGGGGTAAGAAATCATCGATAAAACGCCCCAGCGGGAAAGACAAGGATAACAATAGAACTCCAGCTGCCCAGCACCATGCTGACCGCGTAGAAATACTGTTAAGGGCTTGCCAGCCCCGCAAACCAATATAATAGTTAGCCAACCCATAAACCGAAAAAAAGATACCGAAAAACAAAATGAAGTTCCAATTCATAATTGTTATATTCTCTCCTTAAATTTGCCCCAATACAGCAGTAATAATTATTTTCACGCATAGTACCAGAAAAAATCATGCACAATACATTTCCAGAGACAAATTGCTTTACTTCTACTACGTATTATAATGATGTTTGACCAACAATAACTATAACATACTAAATTCAGGTAAATAAATGGTGTGAAGGTCTCTTATCGTCACGTGGTAGAACGAAACGTCATGGCCTATCAAGCAGTCCGTCCATAAGGGGGACTGCTATTTTGTCATGGGCAGCCACAAATATTATGGGTCCTTTATAATTTATTAAGCCTGATATTGACGTTATTCCCCTGAATATTGACCTGCTAAAATAGAGGATTTGGGTAGTTTTTGTTGTATTAACTACATTGAAAATAGCTTTACTGGCTGGGCTTTAATCAGTTTTAAAGGATGGATAGAAAATGCAGCGCAATACACTAATGAAATTAGAGCGGATCAGCAAAACCTATGAAATGGGAGAAGTCAAGGTGGAAGCTTTGAAGGAAAGCTCCCTGGATATCTTTGAAGGTGAACTGCTTGTGATTTTGGGGCCTAGCGGCTCCGGAAAAAGCACCTTGTTGAACATTATGGGAGGCATGGATTTGCCCAGCAGTGGAGAAATAACTTTTATTGATGAGAATTTAAGCAAGGCCACGGAGGAAGTACTGACGCGTTATCGTCGTAACCAGGTGGGCTTTGTTTTCCAATTTTACAACCTGATTCCGGATTTAACGGCAAAGGAGAACGTTGAACTGGCCGCGCACCTGGTAAAAAAACCATCATCAGTTGAGGAAACTCTGCGACAGGTGGGGCTGGAGGACCGGATGGATCACTTTCCTTCTCAGATGAGCGGGGGAGAACAACAGCGGGTATCCATCGCCAGAGCCGTTATCAAAAATCCCCGTCTGCTATTATGTGATGAACCTACCGGTGCTCTCGATTTTGAGACCGGTAAACTAATCTTGGGTCTGCTGCGCAGAATCAACCAGGAGAATGGCTGTACGGTAGTTTTGATTACCCACAACACAGCCATTGGGGAGATGGGTGACCGGGTGGTACGGATGCGCAGCGGAGAGATCGCCAGTATTATAGAGAACCTTGAACCTCAGCCTCCCGAAAGGATTGAATGGTAATGGGGATCCTAGGTAAAAAGCTCTGGCGCCATATCAGGCATAATAAAGGACAGTTTCTTGCGGTAGTGGCGGTGGTTACGGTTGGCATTATGGCTTATATAGCTATGAGCAGCAGCTATTATAATCTGAGTCAATCCCAGGAAAAATTCTACCAGGAAAACAATTTTGCTGATTATTATTTTCAAGTAGTAAAAGCCCCCCAGGAAATCGTTAAACAAATTGAGATGCTCCCGGGCGTAAAGAGGGTAACCGGAAGGATCCAGCGTGACCTGCCCATCATCAAGGAAAATGAGGAGAGGGCTACCGCCAGGATAGTAAGTTACGCTCTGCCGATGGGCAATGAGTTAAACAACCTTACCATGGTACAGGGGAGGATGTTTACAGGAAATCAGCGCGGCAGCGATATCGAAGTAGTTTTGGATCCGAAGTTTGCTGCTACCAACAATCTTACCTGGGGAGAGCGGGTTACCGTCGTAGTTGAAGGCAGGGAAGTATTTTTAACCGCCGTAGGGTCAGCGATTACTCCAGAATTCATCTACACCATGAAAGACAGTTCAGATATCTTACCTGATCCGCAAATATTTGGCATATTCATGTTGGAAAACCGCCAGGCCCAGCAGGCATTAAATATGCCTGATCAAATAAACCAGATGTTGATTGAATTCTCTCCTGGGGCTGATCAGGCGCAGGTGGTAGAAGCAGTTAAAGATATTCTTAAACCTTATGGCCTCCTGGGTTCTTATCCACGTAAAAATCAACTGAGTCATGCTATATTGCAGTCTGAATTGGATGGCCTGCGCTCAGTTACATTATTCCTTCCTCTGATTTTCTTAGGCATTGCCGCGGCCATACAATTTGTCATCCTGCGGCGTATGGTCAGAACCCAGCGCTCTCAAATCGGGGTTATGAAAGCAATAGGTTATAATAATACTCAAATTATGCTGCATTATGCTTCATATGCTTTAGCGGTAAGCATAGTGGGAGCCGCATTAGGAACCATTCTGGGCTTAATTCTTTCGGGGAGCATTTCTGAAGTTTATGCTCAATATTTTAATCTTCCAGGCGGGATACAGGGCTATAATCTGATATCTATTTTCTATGGATTTATCTTGAGCATGAGTGTGGGAATTCTGGCGGGTTTAAGTGCTTCCCGCAGTGTTTTGCATATATCACCAGCCGAGGCCATGCGTCCCGAGCCCCCCCCTCTGGCAACAAGAAAGACCCTCCTGGAAAGCTGGCCCTTCGTCTGGCAGCGATTGAACCCCAGCTGGAAGATGAGTTTGAGAAATATCAATCGAAACCGAGGCCGTTTCATTCTTACTTTAATGGGAGTAATCTGTGCGGTAGGGCTGCTGGTTATTGCTTTTTTTACCAATGATGCGGTTGATTATATGATGCAAAAATACTTTACTGAGGAAAAGGTTTACGATCTGTCCATCCGTTTCAATTCCTTGTTAAAGACTAATGAACTATTATCGATTGAAGGCCTCGATGGTGTTCAAAAAGTGGAAGGATTTCTAGAACTACCGGTAAAAATACATTACCAGGATAAGGCGGAGGACGAAGTCCTGCTGGCTTACCCCCCAGACCTGAGTATGAGAAAGCTGGAAGGCGATAACGGACAAATCGTACCGGTACCGGAAGACGGTATTATTATCAATCAGAGGACAGCTTCTAAATTAGGAGTCAAAACCGGTGATGAGGTGGAAGTGGAAACCCTTTTACCTATTGGGCCGATCCATCGTGATAAGTTGATAATTATGGGTGAAACCCAGCATTTGGTGGGCGGAGGGTCTTATATCGGCCTGCAGAGGGCAAATCGTATTTTAAAGGAAGGAAATGTGGTATCCGGCGCCATGATTAGAGTGGACCCAGGCAAATTAGGGCTCGTAGAAAGTGAAATAAATAAGATGATGGGAGTATCTTCAATTTTAAGCCGGCAAAAAGAATTGCAGAATTTCCAAAAGAATTTAGCCTCTATGATTTATTCAGTCTCCATCATGATCCTTTTTGCATTAATATTAGGTTTTGCGATTGTTTACAATGCTTCCTTGATTAGTTTTGCCGAAAGGCAGAGAGAAATTGCTACTTTACGAGTAATGGGCTTTAGCGCTCAAGAAGTGTCAAACCTGCTTCTTAAGGAAAATTTGCTGCAATCCTTATTAGGAGTGCTCCTGGGGCTGCCCTTTGGGCACTTCCTGGTTTCGGCCTATGTTCAATCGGTAAGTACAGATTTATATACTCTGCCGGTAATTATCTATCCCATGACCTATCTATTTTCGGCGCTGGGCGGTATTATTTTTATAATAGTGGCACATCGCTTCGCTGTAAAAGGCATAAAAGGTTTGGATTTGGTCGCATCTATGAAGAATAGTGATTAGGGTGAGGAGGTTGGCAATTATGCCTAAAAAGTATTACTGGATATTAGCTGCGGTGGTCAGCGTGTTGGCCTCATTATTTTATTTAAATCCTTCCACTGAAGCAGAACTGGTCACCGTTGGTAAAGGGGCTATCCAGCACACAATCGTAGATACCGGATATGTACAGGCGGCAGATAATTACGATTTATATGCTCAACAAGGGGGCAGGGTTAAAAACATAGTAGTAAACGTTGGTGAGAATATAGAAAAAGGGCAGGTCATCATGGTTTTAGAGAACCTTGATCTATCAATGAGTTCTGAACAGTTGAGAATTTCTTTGAATCAAGCCAGGAGCGCGGCAGCATCTGCTGAGGCGGCGATAAATGGCTTAGAAATTGACCTGCGAGATGCGGAGGCGAAATATGCCCGAGTTAAAGAACTTTATGCCGCTGGTGCGGTCAGCAAGGCTGAATTTGACGAAGCTGGCTCTCTGGTGGAAAAATACCAGATGAATTCTCAGGACCAAAACAAAAGTTTAAAAATAGCCCAGTCTCAGATAGATACATATATGAAATTACTTGCTCAATCAGAACAAAAGGAAGCACAGCTTGAAGTGAAAAGCCCCATAAATGGGACTGTGATGCAGCTGCCGGTTAAACAGGAGCAGGTTGTTGCCTATGGTTCACTCCTAGTCCGGGTAGCTCAGGCGGCTGATTTGGAAATTAAGGCCGATCTTCTCAGTGATGATCTGGGCGAAGTCAAGTTAGGCCAAAAAGTACAGGTTACGGCACCGGTAATGGGCGAGAAGGTCCTGAATGGAGAGATAATAAAAATTTACCCTCAGGCCGAGGAAAAACAGTCGGCTTTAGGAGTTATACAGAGGCGCGTTCCGGTGATAATTGCATTGGAGAGTACTGACATCCTTAAGCCTGGTTATGAAACCAGGGTAAACATTATTACTGCAGACAAAGCGGATGTTGTGCTTATACCCAGGGAAGCGGTCCGCAGTACTGCAAATGGACAGAAAGAAGTAATGCTTGTTGTTAACGGCCAGGTAGTGTTCAAGTCAGTAAAGACCGGTTTGCTTGACAGCAAAAACATCGAAATTATCGAAGGCTTAAATGCAGACGACCAGATTATAAAAGATGCCAGTGTTACTTTGAAAGAGAAGACCCGGGTTAAGGCAAAGAAATAACCTGGGGGTAAATTAAGGGAGATAAAGTTAGATGTGGACGATTGGCGATAAAGAAGAACGTTAATAGTTGCGGTTTAGACGAAAAAATAAATGTCTTTTATGAAAAACCAGGGAGTTCTGTATCTTCCTGGTTTTTATTATGAATATAGACGCAGAATTGTAAAGAATGTATTATTTTCATATACTATCAATGATTAATAAGGGTTCAAATAATACGAAAATTAAGAGGAGGATCCTTAATGTCAGGAGACACCGGCAAAATGGATAAAAAGTCTAAATGCGAATCGAGCCTAGAGGAAGTGAATGTTAGCGAGTTAGCGGCAGTGCTGGACTCAATAAACGGTTTATTTTGCGCGTATGATATTGAAGGTCAGATAGTTTATATGAATAGGAAGTTTAAAGACCTGATCGGGTATCCGGATGAAATCTTAAAAACTATGAATATCAGCGATTTAGCTGTTGACCGTCATAAGAAGCGAATTCAGGAAAGGATGCGTTCCCGCCTTGATGAAGGCAAGGAACGAAGTTGGGAACTGCCGATACGCGGCCAGAATGGCAGGGAGTTCATAGTAACTGCTAAAACTTCGCCATTATATCAACAAAATCGGATTGTAGGCGGCATCTTGCTGGTGGAGGATATTACTGACCGCAAACAAGCGGAGGCAGAACTAAGAGAATCACAGCGGCGTCTGGCAGATACCATTGAATCTCTTCCTGATGCTACCGTGGTAATCGACCGCGAGGGCAGGGTATTGTATTGGAACCGGGAAATGGTGGAAATGACTGGATTCTCCGCAGAAGATATGATAGGCAAAGGGAAATACGAATATGCGCTGCCGTTCTATGGTATTCGGCGGCCGATATTAATTGATATGATTGTTGATTCTACAGTACAGTTTGATAATCAATATACTTATGTCCATAGAGAAGGGAAAGTATTATTTACCGAGACAAAGACCGGTAAGTTAAAGGGTAAGGAGAGAATTTTATGGGGCCGGGCTACACCTCTGTTTGATACCAAAGGCGAGGTAGTGGGTGCCATTGAATCTGTACGGGACATAACTGATCTTAAGCAAGCTGAAGAGGACTTGAAGAAAAGTAATGAGAGGCTGGAAGCTATATTTAGCGGGACCGTAAGTGCTCTGGCGGTTACTACTGAAAAGCGGGATCAGTATACAGCGGGGCACCAGCATCGGGTAGCTTCATTGGCCTGTGCAATCGCCAGAGAGATGGGTTTATCAGAGCAGATGATTCATAATATAAATATTGCTGGAACATTGCATGATATTGGTAAATTATATGTTCCTCTCGATATTCTAAGCCAAACCGGCAAGCTGACTGAAATTGAGAAGCTTTTTGTAAAAACTCATCCTGCAGCAGGCTACGATATTGTTAAAAGTATACCATTCGATGGTCCAATTGCTGAAATTATTCTGCAGCACCACGAAAGAATGGACGGAACCGGATATCCACGTGGCCTGGCAGGGGAGGATATATTGTTAGAGGCCAGGATTCTGTCGGTTGCCGATGTGGTTGAAGCTATGGCTTCTCACCGTCCTTATCGGGCAGCTCTGGGCGTTGATAAAGCTTTAGAAGAAATACAAAAGAATGCCGGTCAACTTTACGATAAATCGGTTGTTGAGGCCTGCGCAAAGTTGATCAAATATAACGGGTTCCAGTTTGCAGGGCCTTGATTCTTCAGTGGGCTAAAAAAATTATACTGTCTCAAAGGTTGGCTTAAACTGAGCAGTTAACCCGATTATATTGTGGGGCAAAGCACAAGCTAAATCATTATGATTATAGTAGAGATTTGACAGAACAAAAAATAGTAAGGTATGGTAATAAAGGAATTTGAAAACAGTAAAGGATTTTGGTAATATTAGGAAGAGGCAGGGGTTCAAATGAATACTGTACCGTACGGGATAATATTATTGCATAGTTTTATTGCTGGTTTTCTAATGAGTTGGCTGGGATTGCTATTGATTAATATCAGGCCTAAATTTAGTAAATTATTTATAGCAGCATTATGTTATGCAGTATATGTTCTGTTAATAAGAAATCTTAATATTAGCCTTCCTGCGACTTTTGTCATTCAGATAGTTCTGCTAATCATGATAATTATGTTTGTCTGGAACTTAAGCCCCCTGAAATCACTCGTAGCAACTATTTTTGGTACACTCGTGCTGGCTACTGGAGAAGCGGTATCTTTGCCAGTAATTATGCAAATAACCGGCTTTACTATTGAAGAAATTATGAATAATAGAATAATTATGTTATTAATGCCGCTTCCTCAAGTCACAGTTACGTTAACGCTTATTTTTTTATGTTTAAAATTCAATATACATTTATTTGATTTTAAAGATGTAAAAAAAGAGCACTTTGAAACCGTGAAAATTAGGCGAACACAGACAATAGTTGGAATTGTTCTTACACTTCTATGTGTTATCACTATACAATTGATTTTTAATATGTCTGTTATTAACCAAAGTTTAACCATGTTTAGAAGTGTACCTCTAACAACGCTCGGGATAATTTCGAGCAATATGCTCATCGTGGGACTCTTAACCATGGTATTTTTGATTAGACAGTTGATTGATTTGACCAAGAAAGAAAACCAATATCATAAACAATCAGAATTTATGGAAACTGTAGATGAATTATACACAGCCATCCGCAGTGAACGGCACGACATTATTAATCATCTCCAAACCATTTATGGTTTTTCTCAGCTAGGTTATTTACATGAAGTGCGAAATTATTTAAGTGAACTGCTGGGAGGAGATGTTTTGTCCAGTGAGTTAATAATCACAGGAACTCCGGGATTAACAGCTTTATTTTATATTAAATCAGGGATGGCCAGAACTAATGGAATTCGATTTAATGTAAAAGTGGATGAGAATATTGATGAGTTAAAGATTACACCTTATGAGCTTAATACTATTTTGGGTAATTTAATTAATAATGCTTTTGATGCTGTAATGCAGTTCGATAGCAGCCAAAGAGTGGTTAACGTATATGTTGGTAACGATGGCAGCAACTATGTTCTAAAGGTGGCTAATTACGGAACTATCAATGATTCCGTTAAAAAGAAGATATTCGAAAAAGGCTATAGCACCAAAAAGGACGGGCACTCCGGATTGGGATTATATATTATAAATAGTTTAATTAAGAAATATGGGGGAAGTATGGAATTGGAAAATGAAGACTACATGGTAGAGTTTTCGGTGTTCTTTCCAATAAATATAGAAAAGGGGGAATTGCATGAATTTGCTGGCCAAAAAGCTAGCTCATTTACTGGTTGAAAATACTAATAATTCTTATGCCGAAGACGAGATACGGTATGGGATTGAAATAGCATTGGGAGCATTATTCCAGATTATTATAATTATAATGGCAGCCGTTCCGCTGGGAGTTGGACAAGAAGCTATGGCTATCATTATAGCAGCAGGCCTATATAGGAGATATACCGGCGGACCTCACTGTCAGGCCTATTACAGGTGCACCATTACCAGTCTAGTCACATATATTCTGATGAGCTATATATCCAAATACATTTCTGATTTATTCTTACCGATCTACATTATTTTTGTTGCTGTCTTGTCATTATTAGTAATCCACCACCTTGCTCCAGTTGATAATCCTACCAATACGATTACAGATGAATCGCTGAAGAAAAAAATGAAGATACAATCCTATCTAGTCTTGTTGTTGCTGATAACAACGTCAATATGGGCGGGCTATTTTATAAAACAAAAACCTGTTGCCTTAGCCCTGCTGCTGGGAATATTGTGGCAGAACTTTACGCTGCTTCCCTGGGGACATGTTTATATTCAACTATGGGATCAGTTCTTTGAGAGAATTGAAAAAATAGTTTCAAGAGAGGAGGTGTTGAAATGTTAACAAAATTCAGAACTATGGTATGTACTTCCCTGGCAGCGGTATTCGTATTTGTTGCAGGTGGTACAATAGTCCCATCCTGCCCAATATTCTTTTATCAGCCCGAATTACCTAAGAGAGATTAATATATACAATGTGAATTTATAAATAAGATACATAACAGCAGGCTTTTGAGCCTGCTGTTTTTTTCGGCCTTTATAGGTTTCTCCAGTATTTCCGATCCAGACTGCGATATTGAATAGCTTCGGCCAGATGATGCACTTTAATATCCTCCGAGGCTTCCAGGTCGGCGATGGTACGAGCTACCTTCAGAATGCGGTCATGGGCGCGGGCACTCATGTTAAATTTATTGAAGGCGTGCTTCAGCATTTGTTCTGATTCCTTATCTAAACAGCAGTAAGTCTTAACGTTGGAAGGGGTCATCTGAGAATTAAGGCTAATCTTTTTGTTAGCGAACCGGCTCTGCTGAATTTCACGAGCCTGAGTTACTCTGGCCCGAATGACTTTCGATGTTTCTACCCGTGTAGTGTCCTTTAATTCTTCATATCGAATTCGTGGTACTTCTACATGTAAATCCATCCTATCCAGCAGGGGGCCTGATATTCTACCCATATATTTATGTATCTGCAGGGGAGTACAGCGGCACTCTATATCTGAACCGAAGTTGCCGCAGAGGCAAGGATTCATGCTTGCAATCAAAGCAAAATCTGCCGGATAGGTATAGGTTGAGTGGGCTCGGGCAATGGTTACCAATTTATCTTCCAGGGGTTGACGTAGACCTTCTAATAAATCCCGGTTAAATTCAGGCAGCTCGTCCAGAAACAAGACTCCGTTTTGAGCAAGACTAATTTCACCGGGCCTGGGGATACGTCCCCCGCCGATAATGCTGGCAGTTGATGCATTTTTATGGGGGGTTCTGAATGGACGCTGGGTTATTAAGGGGTTACCGCTATTGAGCAGGTTAGCTACCGAATAGATACGGGTGGTTTCAAGTACTTCCTGCCGGGTCATTTCCGGCAAAATACCCGGCATCCTACGTGCCAACATGGTTTTCCCCCCACCCGGAGGGCCAATTAAAAGCACATTATGAAGTCCGGCAGCAGCTATCTGCAGAGCCCTTTTAGCATTCTCCTGGCCTTTTACCTCTCCAAAATCCGGAATATTTAATCTTTCTATATCTTGTTCGTTAGCAGCGGAATATTCTACGGGTTTTAAGGTTTTTTCTCCGGTGATGAAGTCGCATATATCGCATAAATGGGATACCTGAAAGGAAGCCACTTCCCTGACAAGAGCTGCTTCCGCATTGTTTTCAGCAGGTATTACCAGGCAAAGCTCTTCGGCTGCTATCTCCAACTCCAGAGCCATGGGTAATATCCCGGGTACCGCTCTTACCGCGCCATTCAGCGATAGTTCACCTGCCAAGAAATATTGTGCAGGTAATTCTTGTTCCAACTGACCGGTTGCCAAAAGGATACCGACCGCAATGGCCAGGTCAAAATGACTGCCTTCCTTTTTGAAATCTGCCGGTGCAAGATTAACAATAATTTTACGGTTGGGAAACTCAAATCCTGAATTTTTTATAGCTGACCTTACCCGTTCCCGGGCTTCTTTGATTGCCACCGAAGCCAATCCAACAATTTCAAAGGCTGGCAATCCGTTTTGGATATCAACTTCTACTTTAACAGGTTTAGCTTCTATCCCGGTGAGTGCAAGGGTATTCACAATAGCTAACATTTATAGTTCACCCCGAATATTTGTTTGGTTAAATATTCTCCAATAAATGTTAAATTCCTGCAAGCAGATTATTTAGTTAAGACTCAGTAAAACTCATATAATAAGAGAACTGCTGTTTAAGCAGCAGTTCTTGAAGTTAAATATTTAGTTTTTCTAATATTGTTTGATGACCGCTGCTATCAAGATAATAATTGCGAGCCAGTACCACCATTTTTTCCAAATTGGATTACTCTTCATTGTGTAATCTCCTTTCTAGGGACACTGTTCATTTGTTTTTGTATATACATTAGTATTATATTTAATTAGTTAATTTCTTCATTAAAATGTAAATATCCTGCATAATAGTTTTTAAGTACTGAAAGCTATATGTATAATGGTATAAAAGTCATCTAAATACATTGCTATTTATATCCTGATAAAGGTACAATCATAGCAATAAATAGTTATGCAGCGTGAATAAGGAGGTAAATATGTTTAACATCGGACCATGGGAGCTCGGAATAATACTCGTGGTTGCATTAATCGTGGTTGGACCAGGTAAATTGCCGGAGGTAGCGAAATCAATTGGAAAAGGGATAAACGAGTTTAAGAAAGTAACTAGTGGTTACAAGAAAGAAATACAGGATGCTATGGATGATATAGATAAAACGGTCAAAACTGATAGTCATGAAGCTCCTGTTGAGAAGAAAGAGGAAATCATAATATCAGACATGAAAGAGGAGGAAGCTGTTAAGGCAGATTCAGCCTCCGTACCTTCTAAAGAGGAATAAGTCATAAAATGCTGCTTTTAAAAAAACGGTGACACTAAAACAAAAGAGTGGTACTATACAAAAGGTATAAAAAATTAAATATGCTCTTATCCAGAGAGGTGGAGGGACTGGCCCGATGAAACCCGGCAACCGACTATTTAGGTACGGTGCCAAATCCTGCAGGATTAATTCCTGGAAGATGAGAGGGGACAACAAAAATGAGCC
>Ga0074193_1001651_pt1 | contig 22384 bp, 22 predicted proteins | sample EPASupsiteHSE605_FD_64523 | JGI IMG/M metagenome (GOLD analysis project Ga0074193, IMG submission 64523) | Bioremediated contaminated groundwater from EPA Superfund site, New Mexico - Sample HSE6-05 | ecosystem: Environmental > Aquatic > Deep subsurface > Groundwater > Contaminated ... | reverse complement strand
CGGACGCGGCGTAGGTCCCGACGATCACCATGGGGTGGACGGCCACGGTGGTCTGGGGACCGATCGAGCGTTTTGTCATGGAGGGATCTCTCGGCAGGGTGCGGTAAAATTGTTTTCGGCCTCCGGCCGCACGGCGGCGGACGCCCTGGCTCCTCTTATCTGCCGCCGACGGGGGTCATGACGGTCATTTCAGGAGAAATTTATTTAATCGAGAGAATAACGTTTCTTTCTCCATGAATGTCGGAGGGGATACGGTGGGTTCGGCGACGACACACCCGGGCGTCCGGGCCGGTTCGGACCGGCCGGAAGACGACAGGTTTCTGGACATGCTTTCAGCCCTTGAAGCGCGGGTACGGTCCGGCGATCTGGCAGCCCGGGGCGATCTGCGGCAGCTCTCCTCGCGGCAGGCCGCCGCGCTCGGGTCGATCAACTCCATGCTCGACGCGGTGACCGATACCCTCGGGGACGTCCGGCTCGACCTCCGCGAGCGGGGCAAGGAGCTCCGTTGCATCTACGGTCTGGCCGAATATCTCGGTCGCGACGATCTCGCCCTCGACGAGAATCTCCGGGCGATCGCTGACCTCCTCCCTCCTGCCTGGCTCTATCCCGAGACGGCCGTGGCCCGGATTTCGGTCGACCGCACCGAGGTCCTGACCGCGGGGTACTCACCATCGGCATGGCGACAGACAAGCCCCATCCGGGTCTTCGGCCGGCAGGTCGGCGAGGTGGAGGTCGCATACCTGGACGAACGCCCTCAGCGAGCCGAAGGGGTCTTCCTCGCCGAGGAGCGGGAGCTGATCGACACGGTCGCGAGCCGGATCGCCGAGATGCTGGAGCGGCGCCTGACGACCCTCGAGACCCAGCGGGCGATCGCCGAGGTGATCCGCCTGGGCGAGGCCGTGACTGCCGGCGACCTTCGCGTCCGCGGAGACCCCGCGGGCTTCGTCGGCACGAACGTCGAGGTGATTGTTGCAGTCAACGGGATGCTCGATGCCGTGGCCGTCCCGATCCGCACGACTCGCCTGGAGGTCGGGGGGCTCGAGACCGAGGCCGAGCGGATCGCCGGACGGGCCGCATCGATCTCGGACGCCTCGACACAGGTGGTGCGGGACCTCGCCGAGGCCGGTTCGAACTCGCAGCTCGCGGCCGAGGGCGTGACCCGGGTACTCGGGGCGATGGAGGACATGACCGCATCGATCGGGGAGGTCACGACCCGGATGGAGTCGGTCGCCACGCTCGCGAGGGAGACCGAGGACCTCTCGAGCCACGGCGCCCGCACGGTCTCGAAGGCCGGAGAGGGCACGGAAGAACTCGTGAAGGCCGCCCGGCGCGTGGGAGAGAGCATCGCCGAGATCCGGGCCCAGATGAACGGCATCGACCGGGTCGTCGGTCTCATCCGAGAGATCGCGAACCAGACGAACCTGCTCGCCCTGAATGCGGCGATCGAGGCGGCCCGAGCCGGCGATGCGGGTCGGGGTTTCGCGGTCGTCGCAGCCGAGGTCAAGGCCCTCGCTCAGGACTCGAAGCGGTCGGCCGAGGAGATCGCCGAGACGATCGCGGTGCTGCAGGAGCGGTCCTCCGGGGCCGAGGCGGCCATGGCCGAGGTCGACCTGGTGGTGCGCCGCTCGGCCGCGACGCTCGAGGACGCGATCTCCGCGTTCGAGAGGATCTTCGGCGCGGTCCGGGAGATCTCGCGAAATGCGGAGGACGTGGCCGGTGCGGCCGAGGAGCAGGCGGCCAATGTCGAGGAGGTCACGGCATCGGTCCACGAGGTGAACCGGCTGGTCACTGAGACCCTGGTCTCGACCGGGCTGGCGGGCCGGGGGGCCGAGAGTGCAGCCGCGAGCGTCACGGAGATCTCCGACGGGATCCTGGCCGTGCACGGCGTGACCGCGAAGGTGGCCCGGGTCGTCCGGCAGTTCGAGGTCTAAAAATCCCGGACCTGGGCGTCCCGGGCCGCGAGTGCGGCGACACCGTCGGCCCGCGTGGCATGGCAGGAGAGGATCGTCGTGAACCCGGTCAGGCGCATCACACGCTCGACCTCGGGCACGAGCGCGGCCAGGGCAAACGCGTCGCCCGGCTCCCTGAGCCTCTTGGCGGTCGCGAGAAGCACGCGCAGCCCTCCGCTACTGATGTAGGGAACAGCACCGAGGTCGATCAGCAGGCACCGGACCCCTCCGTCGATCGCGTCCCGGACCGCGACCTCGAGGGCCGGTGCGGTCGTCATGTCGATGCGGCCGGCCGGTGCGAGGACCGCGACCCCTTCTTCGTCATACCGCTCAATCGCCAATCGCATCACACTTGATTGGAGGTGGTCGGGGAGGACACTTAATGATGTCCGGCGTCGAGCATGTCATGATGGCAACCGGGGAGTTCGAGCGCACCCTGCCGGCCGTAACGGAGGCACTGCCCGGGCTGCTCGACGCGCTCGCGGCCTGGCTCGACGAGCACGGCGTCCTCGCCCCTCCCCGCGACGACCTGCTGCTCGCCCTCGACGAGGCGGTCTCGAACGTGATCGAGCACGGGTATTCCGACGTCCCCGGCCGAATGACCGTGAGCGCCCGCGAGGCCACTGGCGGGATCGAGCTCCGTGTCGCGGACGACGCCCCGCCTTTCGATCCCCTGGCCGCCCCGCTCCCCGACCTCGACGCTCCGCTCGAGGACCGGCCGATCGGCGGGCTCGGCGTCTTCCTGATCCGGCAGCTGATGGACCGGGTCGAGTACAGGCGCGAGGACGGCCAAAACGTGCTCGTCATGTCCCGGTCGCCCGAACGACCACGAGCGTGATGTCGTCGAACTGCGGAGCGCCGCCGGCATGGGTCCCGACCGCCGCCAGGATCCCCTCGACGATCACGCCGACCGGGGCATCCCGCAGGCTCTGCACGGTCGCCCTGAACCGCGCTTCGCCGAACTCGGTGTCCGCGCCGTCGATCGCGTCGATCACGCCGTCCGTGTAGAGGACCAGGAGGTCTCCCGGCTCGATCGCCACCTCGGCCTCCGAGAACGCTGCGTCGCAGACGAGCCCGAGCGCCGGACCGGTGGGTTCGAGGGTCTCGAACGTGCCGGTCGCTGCCCGGAGGAGGAGGGGCGGGTTGTGGCCGGCGTTCACGTACCGCAGGGTCCGGGCCCCGGGCCGGAGCACCCCGTAGAACGTCGTCACGAAGGTCCCGCGCTCGCCCGCATCCTCACAGCAGGCCTCGTTCGCAGTCCGCACCACCTTCGCCGGCGACGCGTACCGGGGTGCGGCCGATCGGAGCTGGGTCCGGATCAGGGCCATGAAGAGCGCGGCCGGCATCCCCTTTCCCGAGACATCGGCGCAGACGAGGGCGAGCCGCCCGGCCGAGAGCGGGATCAGGTCGTGGAGGTCGCCGCCGACCTCGCGGGCCGGCCGGTTCACGGCCGCGCAGTCGAAGCCCGGTACGGGCGGCAGGGTCCGGGGGAGGAACGCGGCCTGGATCTCTGCAGCGATCGCGCGCTCGCTCCGCCCGTGGGCGAGCTCCTCGCCGTACTGGCGGATGGTCGAGACCATGCGGTTGATCGAGCCCACGAGCGCCTGGAACTCGCGTCCGGGGATGGGACGGATGCGCCGGTCGAGGTCGCCCGCCGCGATCGCCTCGACGTCGTCGACGATCGCACGGACGGGCCGGGTGACGTACCGGGACGCGCCGAAGGCGAAGACGACCCCGAGCGCGATCGCGCCCGCTCCGATCAGGAGGTGGTATGTCAGGACCGTCCCGGGCTGCTCGGCCGGTCCGTCGACGGCCTGGAGATACGAGAGGCCGATGAGGAAGCCGATGACGAGCACAACCACGACTATGTTATAGGCGACCAGGTACTGCCGGAGGGACCAGGACTCGTTTCCCATGCACTGCGAAGGATCTTGGTCCCGGGACGGATAAGCCTGCGGGGCTACGGCCATAGGTATTTCTGTCCGGCTCTCCCATCCAGGGCCATGCAGCCGGAGATCGTCGATGCCCTGCCGCACGCTGTGGTCGCGATCGGGCCGGACGATGCGGTCGTCTGGTGCAACCGGGCCTTTCGCGTCGCGTTCGCCCTCGGCGACAGTCCGCTCTCGGGGGCCCGGCTCTTCACGCTCTGCGACTGGTACTTCGACGACCCGGAGGTGCACGAGGCCCTGTCCGCCGTCCGCGACGGTCTCCCCGAGGCCGGTTGCACCCTGTCACGGAACGGGGGGCGGGTCTACGAGGTCGCCGTCAGATCGCTCGAAGGCGCTGGCGACGGCGCCGCCCTCCTCGTCTTCTCCGACATCTCGGAGCAGGTCCGGTCCGACGAGGCAGGGAGCCGGAGCCGGGCACAGCTCGAGATCGTGAACGCCATCATACGGGCGGCGACGTCGTGCATGACGACCGCCGCGATCCTGGAGGCGGTCCTCGAACGGACACTGGCCCTGCTCAGGTTCGACGCCGGCGCGGTCTACCTCGTCGGCGAGGACCCGGCCATGGCGCACCTCCGCGTCGCCCAGGGCTTCTACGAACTCGTCTATGCCGGCGCCCCGACCATCCGGCTCGACTGTCCGCCTCACGATGCGCTCGCGGACGGCGGGACCTGCTACCGCGAGACGTACCTCGATATCGCTCACGAGGAGGGGGAGCTCGGGGTATTCTCGGCGGCCTCGATCCCGATCTCCGCCGACGGCCGGGTGATCGGCCTGCTCGCGATCGTCTCGTCCAGCTTCTACCGTTTCTCACCCCTCGAGCGCGAGGTGCTGGAGGCGATCGGAGCCGAGCTGGGGGCGGTGGTCCGGCGAGGCGAGCTCGAGGCCGCCCTTGCCCGCGAGCACCGGGCCGCCGAGCTCTACCTCGATGTGATCACCCACGACCTCGGCAACCTGCAGACGGCCGCGCTCGCCAATGCAGAGGCCCTCGAGGAGGCCCTCTCGCCGGAGGAGCGCCCCCGGCTGGGCCAGATCCGCGAGACCCTCCGCCGTGGGCTCTCCGTGGTCCGGAACATCGGGACCCTGCGCCGCCTGCGCGACGATGCGGGGAGCCTCGTGCCGACCCGGCTCGTGACGGCGGTCGAGGCCGCCCGGGCCGACGCGGGCTCGATGGCCGTGGAGGTCGCCGGAGACGGCATCGTACTCGCGGACCCCCTGCTCGTCGAGGTCTTTGCCAACCTCTTCGGGAACAGCAACAAGTTCGGGGCGACCACGGTCAGGGTCGTGGTCGAGGAGGCCGGGGACCGCATCGTGGTCCGGGTCGAGGACGACGGCCCGGGGATCCCGGAGAAGGAGAAAGCGCGGGTCTTTTCGAGATACGTGACGGGTCCGACCCCCGGCTCCGGTTCGGGGCTGGGCCTCTCGATCGTCGCCGCGCTGATGGACCGCTACGGGGGGGCGGCGGATGTCCGGGACCGGGTCCCCGGTCGCCACGGAGCGGGTGCGGCCTTCATCCTGAGCTTCCGTCGACCGACGTGAGGAGCCGGTCGGCGGCGCCCGCCACGTCGTCCGCGCAGAGAAAGAGCCGGTCGAAACCGGTCGTGGAGATGACCCGTCCCGGCTCGTCCGCGAGCGCCGCGAGCGCACATCCGCCTCCATTGCCCCGCGCGGCTTTCAGCCCGACGAGCAGGGCGCGGAGCCCGGAGCTGCTGATGTATGCCAGCCGCGCACAGTCCACGACGATCCGCGTCCGCCCCTCCCGGACCGAATCGAGCAGGGCCTCTTCGAGGGCCGGAGCCCCGAGTGCGTCCGCGCGCCCCGTGAGGGCCACGACCCGGATATCCCCGTCGTCACGCAGGGTTATTCCGAACCGATCGGTCATCGGAGCTGATCTTCGTCGCCCGAGTAGATGAGCGTGTCCCGCCGGGCGCCGTCGGTTTCATGCACTCGGCGGCTCAACGGCTGACGGATGGCCACCCCTGCATGGCGCCCCGTGCCCGGGCTCGAGTCCGCCCGGCTCCTGTCGCTCCTCCGGCGGCCCGACATCTGCTGCTCGAACTCCTATCTCGTCGCCAGCCCCTGCGCGGTGATCGGAGTCGATCCCGGGGCCGACGCGGCCCAGGCGGCCCTGTTCGCGCGGCTTGCCGGCGAGGCCCTCGCGGCCGCCCCCCGCCCTTTCGTCGTCCTCCTGACGCACTGCCACGTCGACCACATGCTCCAGGCCGCGGCTCGGCCCGAACGCCTGGCCCGCCTCGGGGGCGTGCTCGCGGCCCACGCCGGCTGCGCGGAGGTGCTTGCAGAGGGCGACCCGGTGCGCTCGGCGGCCGAGTACTTCGAGGTTCCTCTCCCGCGAGTCGAGGTCGACCTCCCCCTCTTCTCGACGATCCCGCTTTCGGCCCGGGAGGATATCCGCCGCATCCCGTTCCGGGCGGGCGACCTCCGGGGGGAGCGCCTCTTCGTCGGCGGCGCTCCCGTGGCCGAGGTCTACGCCACGCCCGGTCACACCCCCGACTCGGTCGTGGTCCGGATCGGGGACCTCCTCTTCGTGGGCGATCTCCTCTTCGCTCTCGAGCCCGGGGTCGCTGGCCTGCCCGGATTCGACAGCGCGGCCCTCGCGGCCACGGTCGGCGCCGTCCGCTCCCTCGTGAGGGAGGGTGGCATCGTCGAGGTCTGTCCCGGCCACGGACGGGTCCTCCCGGCGGATGCGGCGGCGGCCGCGCTCGCCCGCATCGAGCGGGCCCTCGACCGCGGGACGGCGGTCCCTCGGATCACCCCGGCGCGGATCACGGCGACGCGGGTCGTCGCCGTCGAGCTCCTGGACGAGGCCGACCGGCTCTTCGCCGTGATCGGCGGCCGCCTGCTCGCGCTCGCCTACCACCTCGAGGCCCTCGGCGAGGCGGAGGCGGCCGCCGGGATCGAGGCGGCCCTCGCCGCGGACGAGGTCGAGCCGTGCCTGGCCTCGTTCGCCCGCTTCGCCCGCGAGTACGAGGCCGGCGACCGGATCGAGTACCAGGTCGTGCTCAAGGCCATGCAGGCCACGCGCCGGATCGAGGCGACCCTCCGCCACGGCCGGCTCGCCGCCGTGGGCGACCTCGCCCTGCTCTCGCGCTTCCGGCGGCTCGCTGACGACTTCACGGCCACGGTCACGGGCGGGGCACCGGCGGTCGCCCGGGCTGCCGTCGACCTGAACGAGGCCGTCGGGGACGTCGCGGCCGCAGTCGACGGGCCGGCGGTGCCGGACGGGGCGGTGCTCGACGCGGCCGACGACGAGGCGGCGTTCCTGGAGGTCCTGATCCGGCGGCTCGCCGCCCCGGCCCTCTATCCGGACGGCGGTCTCGCAGTCTCGACTGCGCCTGGATCGGTCCCGGTCGCGACCGATCCCGACCGGCTCGGCGACGGGCTCAGGGCCCTCCTCGAGGACCTGGCCGGCGCGGGGCACGCCCGGGTCGGGATCGGTGTGGAGGAGCGGGGCGCGATCGCGATACGGGGGGACCCCCAGGGGGCCGAGCCCTTCGGCCTGCGGCGGCTCGAGGCCTACCGGCGGCGGTTCGGGGCCATCGGTGCGGTGTTCGAGGTCGAAGACGGCGAGGCGTTCGCGTACCGCATCCTTTTCGGCCGATAAGACTGGGGTCCCACCACCCTTTCCGAGCCCCGACCGTCTTCAGGCCGCCGTCATCGTGAAGGAGAACGTCGAGCCCTTGCCGGGGGTCGACTCGACCCGGACCCGCCCGCCGTGGCGCTCGACGATCCGTTTCACGATCGCGAGCCCGATCCCCGTCCCCTCGTACTCGTCCTGGGTGTGAAGGCGGCGGAACATCTCGAAGATCCGGTCGTGGTGCCCAGGCTCGATCCCGATCCCGTTGTCGGCCACGGTAAAGCGCCAGAACGAGCTCTCCCGCTCGGCCGAGATCCGGATCGCCGGCGAGACCCCCGGACGTCGATATTTGATCGCGTTCCCGATCAGGTTCGCGAAGACCTGCTCGAGCTGGGCCGGGTCGGCCATCACGGTCGGTAAGGGTTCGACCTCGACGTGCGCCCCCGATGCCTCGATCGTCCCCGTCAGATCGCGGAGGACCTCCCGGACCACGGCGCCCGCATCGGTCGCCTCGAGCGATCTTCCGGTCGTGGTCACGCGTGCGAATGCGAGCAGATCGCGGATCTGCGCCTGCATCCGCCGCCCGCCCTCGACGATGAACCCGATGTACTCGTCCGCGTCGTCGTCGAGCCTCCCCCTGTACCGCTGCTCGAGGAGCTGGCCGAAGCTGACGATGGACCGGAGCGGCTCCTGGAGGTCGTGGCTCGTCACGTACGCGAACCGTTCGAGCTCTTCGTTCGACCGCGCGAGCTCGTTCGCGTACTCCTGCAGCGCGGCCTCGGCCCGATAGATGTCGGTGACATCCTGAAAGACCGTCGCGAACGTGCCCGGTTTCGTGGAGACGACCGAGACCCGGAAGTGACGGTCCAGGGGCGGGAAGTACTCCGTGAAGGACGCCGGCTTGCCCGTCTCGGCCACATGCCGGTAGATCTCGAAGAACGGGGGCTCCTCGGCTCCGAAGAGACGGCTCCCGAGGGCTCCCCTGGCCTTCTCGACCGGGATGGAGGTGTTCTCCTCGAACGCGGGGTTCGCATCGACGATACGGTAATCGAGCGGCCGGCCGTCGCGGTCGTAGACGAGCTCGTGGATGGCGACTCCCTCGTTCATGGCGGCAAAAAGCCCCCTGAACCGGTCCTCGCTCTCGCGGATCGCCTCCTGCGCCCGTTTCTGCACGGCGCTCTCGAGCACCTCCCACCGGCCGGCGCGCTTGATCAGGGCGAACTCGTGGTTGTCGATGACCTCCACGATCTCCTTGGCCCCGCACATCGCGAGCGAGTAGGTGCAGACCGCGAGCATCCGGTGCCGGCCGATGACGCTGTTGATCATCTCCTCGTACCGGTAGAAGTCGTCCCAGACGGCCTCCTCGAGCCAGAAGGTGTTGCCGGTCAGACGAAGCCCTTCGAGGCCGCGCCGGCGGGCATCGTCGAGCTTCACGAGCCAGCCGTCGAGCACGGCCCCCGCATCGAAGCGTCCGTCCCGGACGTACCAGTCCCGGTAATCGAGGATCTCGATCTGGCCGCGCTCCATCCGGTCGTCCAGGTCCGGCACGGCCGCCCGGAGTGCGCTGACCGCCTCCTCCACGTCGAGGGGTGCCGAGGTGACCCACATGCAGAACTCGTTGGCGAGGAGCCCCTCCCTGAAGTACGGGACCAGCGTGTCGACCAAGTCGTCCGCCGTCTCGTAGAACTGGCAGAAGTGCGAGCCCCACGGCACGTCTCCGACGACCTCGATCCCGGTCCGCCGCAGGCGCCCGCCTCCTATGTCGCCTCCGACCGCACTGTTCGACGGCAGACCGAGGCCGTGAGAATTGGGGGTGACTTCCGATCCGGGGCTCACAATGCTGGGTTCGGTCCGCTCGGTTAAAACTGTTTGTATGGGGAGAAACAAAGTCCGGCGCCGGTTTCGATAAAGAGGCCGAAAGCGGTTCCGGACTGACGGTTCCGCCTTCCTGACGCAGCGAAAAAGGCGATCGCCATGCGGCCTGCACGCCGTCCCTGGAAGGGACAAGATCGCTCCCGGTGGCCGAGAACTCACGGGACGTAGGTCCCTCAAGGCGGTCGCGGCGGGACGTGCGGTTCGTACAACAAAGCGTCGGTCGTGTTCGCTGAATCGTGCCCAGACTGACGGAGTCCCGGGCCGTCGTCGTCAGGGCCTCGGGGACAATCCTATCCAGGGCCTGCGCAGCGGAGCAGCCGAGACTTGGCCCCTATCTCGTGACGAGTCGATCCCTGACAGGGGAGCCTCACGAAAGTGCGTCCCTGGCGACCGCAGTCGGGGAGACGGGACGGAGTCCCGCGCTCGCTGTCGTTCAAAAGGATCGAAGTCGGAAATGGACGCCGAGGGGGAGATTTGAACTCCCGAGGTGCAAGGCACCATCGGCTTTCGAGGCCGACGCCTTCCCGGACTAGACTACCTCGGCAGAAGAGGCTTACAGTATTCAGCACGGAATCGTATAATGGTATCGAATTCGAGGGCGTAGAGGGCCGGACGCCCGGGCTCCCACCCGTATCTTGATCGGCCGTCCCGTGCAGAAGGTTTATCGCCGAGTGTGCTATATGTTAGCATACTACAGGGGTGACTGGCATGCTCGAGACGAACGGAGTGTCCAAGCGGTTCGGTGGGCTCGTCGCGCTTCAGGACGTGGACCTCGAGGTCCGCGAGGGCGAGATCCTGGGGCTGGTGGGCCCGAACGGCGCGGGGAAGACGACGCTGCTCAACGTGATCTCCGGGCTGTACCGGCCGGACAGCGGCACGGTCCGGTTCATGGGCGAGGACGTCACGCGCCTCGGTCTCGACCGGCTCTGCCGCCGAGGGATCGCGAAGACCTTTCAGCACCCCCAGTCCTTTCCCGGCATGACCGCGACCGAGGCCGTGATGGTCGGGGCCTGTTTCGGAAACCACCACACCCCGACGACGGCCGAGGCCCGCGAGGAGGCGGAGGCGTTCCTCCGGTTCGTCGGCTTCCCGCCCGAGGACGCGGAGCGACGGCTCCTCGCCAATCTCAACCTGATGGAGCTCAAGCGGACCCAGCTGGCCCGTGCCCTCGCGTGCCGGCCGAAGCTCCTCCTGCTCGACGAGCTGACCACCGGTCTGAACCCGGCCGAGTCGGTCGAGGCGGTCGGGCTGATCCGGAGGATCAGGGACCAGGGGACGACGGTCCTCCTGATCGAGCACGTGCTCCGGGTGATCACCGGCGTCTCGGACCGGGTCGTCGTGCTCGACAAGGGCGAGAAGATCGCCGACGGCGCGCCCGCCGAGGTGCTCGCGTCCCCGCGGGTGGTCGAGTCGTACCTGGGCCGCGCCCCCGCCGCGTAGGGGTGCGTGGACCTGTGCTCGAGATCGACGCCCTCGATGTCTTCCACGGGCGCCTGCAGGTGCTCTGGGACCTCTCCCTGCACGTCGGCGACGGCGAGATCGTGACGGTCCTCGGCCCCAACGGGGCCGGCAAGACCACGCTCGTCGAGACCGTGATGGGCCTGAACCGGCCCGCCCGCGGTTCGGTCCGGTTCGACGGCGAAGAGCTCGCCGGCCTCAAGCCGAACGAGGTCGTCCGGCGCGGCATCTCGATCGTGCCCGAGAAGCGGGAGCTCTTCCCCCGCATGACCGTCGCGGAGAACCTCGCGCTCGGCGCGTACACGCGGGAGGACGGCGGGGACGACGCACGGATCTACGACCTCTTCCCGGTCCTCGCCGAGCGGCGGGACCAGCTCGCGGGGACCATGTCCGGGGGCGAGCAGCAGATGCTCGCGATCGCGAGGTCGCTCGCGGCCCACCCACGCCTGCTGATCCTTGACGAGCCCTCGCTCGGCCTCTCCCCTCTATTCGTCTCGACCGTCCTCGAGTCGATCGCGGCCCTCAACAGCGAGGGCCTGACCATCCTTCTCCTCGAGCAGAACGTTCGGAGCGCGCTCGAGGTCTCGAACCGGGGGTACGTGCTGGAGAACGGCAGGCTCGTGCTCGAGGGACCGTCGCAGGCGCTTCTGGACGACCCGCGTGTACAGGCCTCCTACCTCGGCCTCTGAACCGTCGGCTCGGGTCCGTCCCCCTCCCCTCTTCTCCGTCGCCAGGTCGCCACCCGCCCGGGCAGGGAGACGAGCCCGTTCGGCAGGAAGATCACGACCAGGATCAGGAGCAGGCCGATCAGGACGAACCGGGCATGGGTGAGCCCGAGCCCCCGCAGCCCTTCCCAGAGGAGCGTGACCGCGACCGTCCCCGCGAGCGGCCCCGCGAGCGTCCCGAGTCCCCCGCTGATCGAGTAGATCATCGGCCAGAACGAGATGTCGGTCCCGAAGACCTCGGGGGTCACGTATCCGAACTGGTGGATCTCGAGCGCACCCGCGATACCGGCCACGCAGGCGCTGACGCCGAATGCGAGGAGCTTGTACCTGACCGGGTCGATGCCCGAGGCCCGCGCCTCGACCTCGTTCTCGCGGATCGCGGCGAATGCCAGTCCGATCCGGCCGCTGAGCAGCCTTCGGAATACGAGCAGGACCACGAGGAGCACGGCGAGGATCAGGTAGTACTGGACTGACGGCGCAAACGGGACCGACGACGGCACGAGCGCGGGTGCGGCCGTCCCGTCCCACCCTCCCGAGAGATCCGCGAACTGGCTGACCATCAGGGTCTGGATGATGATGGCGAAGCCGAAGGTGACCATCGCGAGGAACCATTCCTTGAGGCGCACACAGGTGAGCCCGATCAGGAGGCCGATGCCGGCCGCGAAGAGCCCCCCGAGCAAGACCGTCAGCACCGGCGGCAGACCGAACCGGGACGCGGTCAGGGCCGAGGCGTACGCGCCGAGCCCGAAGAAGGCCGCGTGCCCGAGCGACCCCTGCCCCGACGCGGCGAGAAAGTTCCACGCCTCGGCGTAGATCATGAAGACCAGGGCGATGGTGGCCGTCGTCAGGAGGTACAGGTTGCCCGAGGCGAGGAGCGGCACCAGGACGGCGGCGGCGAGCCCGACCCACGGCAGATATTGACGGACCCGTTCGAGAACCAAGCTACTCCCCCCGCTCGCCGAAGATGCCGGTCGGCCGGATGATGAGCACCACGATCAGCACGACGAACGAGATCGCGTCCTTCCAGGCCCCGCCGAGGGTGTAGGTGGCCGCGCTCTCGGCGAGGCCGTAGAAGAGCCCGCCGATGATCGCCCCGGGTATCGAGCCGAGGCCGCCCAGGATCACGATCGCGAACGCCTTGATGGCCGGCACCGAGCCCATGTAGGGATCGAAGACCTGCCCGCTCACGGCCCAGAGCGTACCGGCCGCCCCGGCCAGCCCGGCCCCCAGGCCGAAGGCGAGCATGTCCATCCGCTCCACGTCGATCCCCGAGAGCATCGCGGCCTTCCGGTTCTGGCTCGTGGCCCGGAGGGCGAGGCCGAGCCTGGTCCGCCGGAGCAGGAGCTGGAGGCCGACGAGGATCGCCACCGTGACGCCGATGATGATCAGATAGTCGAGGGGAAGGCGGAACGAACCGATAGAGAAGGCGATCGACTCGAACGGCGACCGGATGGTCTGGTAGTCGTCGCCCCAGAGCATGGCCACCGCGTTCTGGAAGAGGTAGATCAGCCCGATCGAGAGCGAGGGGAAGGCGGAACGAACCGATAGAGAAGGCGATCGACTCGAACGGCGACCGGATGGTCTGGTAGTCGTCGCCCCAGAGCATGGCCACCGCGTTCTGGAAGAGGTAGATCAGCCCGATCGAGAGGAAGATCTCGTTGAGCTTGTGCGAACCGAGGACGGGCCTGAACGCGAGCCGCTCCACGGCGACGCCCAGGAGGAAGAGCACGGGAACAGTTACTGCGAGGAGCAGGTAGGGGTTCAGCCCGGAGAGGGAGAGGAGTGTCCACGTCACGTACGCGCCGATCATCAGGAGCTCTCCGTGCGCGAAGTTCACGGTCTTCATCACGCCGAAGATCAGGTTCACCCCGGCCGCGAGCAGGATGTAGATGCAGCCCGCGTACAGCCCCCAGAAGAGGATCTGGAGGAGGGAGCCCGTGTCGATCATCGCCCGCCTCCTCCCGTCCCGTTCACGCGCTTCCCGGACGGTACCAGTCGGGTATCTGGAACTCCGCCTCCTTCAGCTCGGCCGGCCAGACGACCTTCGGGCGGAGCTGCTGCTGGCCCGCATCCCAGTGGAGCTGCTCCATGAAGAGCTTGAACTGGCTCTCTCGGAAGGGGTTCGCGAACGAGATCATGCCTCCCTCCATCGATTCGACCATCTCGGGCACCTGGACCGAGCCGATCGCGGTGAGCAGCGCCGTCCGATCGGTTGACCCGGCCTTCTCGACCGCCGCCGCCGCGACGTAGACCCCCTCGTACGTGGCCGCCCCCATCATGCCTGGGGAGGCGCTGAACCGGGCCTGGTAGTTCGTCCGGTACCTGTCGATGGTCTCGCTGATCGAGCCCTTCGGGACGGCATAGGGTGAGAACCGGCTCTCGATGATCGAGTAGTCGCCGTACTGGCCGAGCCCCTTGTAGTAGTCGGGGTCGTCCACGCACTCGACCGCGAGGAAGAGCGTGTTGAGGCCGACGTCGCGGCGGGCCTGGGTCAGCATGGGCACCTCCTCGTTCAGGAACGCGATCGGGTAGACGACGTCGGGGCCTTTCGCCTTGACCGAGGTCAGGATCGTCCGGAAGTCGGTCTCGCCCATCTTGTAGGTCTCGTTCGCGACCACCTGGATCTTCAGGCCCTTCGCGGCGATCGTGCTCTCGATCGTGGCGAGAGCGCCCTTGCCGAAGGGGCTGTCCTGGTAGATGACGGCCATCCGGAGGGGCTGGTCGGCGGGGCGGCCGAACTTCCCGTTGATCGCTGGCCGCATCACCTCGTCGACGAAGATGGTCGTCTGGGAGGCCGAGGCGTCCGTGATGGGGGCGTGGTGGAACATGGTGCTCGTGTCGATGTCGGTCCGGTGAGTGACGGTCGAGCTCGAGGCCCCGGTGATGATGTACGGGACCCTGTGCTCCGCCACGATCGACTGGTGGGCCGTGACCACGGCCGACGAGAAGCCGCCGACAAGGACGTCGATCTTATCGTCCGTGATCATCTTCGTGACGGCCTTCTGCCCGCCCTCGCGCGTGGACTCGTCGTCGCCCTGGACGAGCTCGATGGTCATGTTCTTCCCGAGGCTCTTGACGAATACCCCGCCCTTCGCGTTGATCTCGTCGGCCGCGAGCTGGGCCGACTGCCACACGTCCTTGCCCGTGGTCGAGGCCGGTCCCGTCATCGAGGCGACGACTCCGATCTTGAGGGCGGTTGTCGTCGCGGGCTGGGTCGTGCAGCCAGCGACGAGGAGCACCGCGACGAGGACCGCGGCGATGACGAAGATTCCCGATGGTTTCATGTGCATCTCCCTACGTATGCTATGTTATAGCATAGCACGGTCGCGTAATAAACCTTCGCCAGCCCTGGAACGCGCCGCAGGGTCTCCACGTCTCCTCCCGGTCAGGACAGGGGTCGTTCGGAGGATCGCCCGGATGCCCGCCCTCGCATCTCCGTTCGAGGCCCGATTCACGGCCGGCCCCGGCCCCGGGCAGTGGGTCAACCGGGTGATCGGAGCTCCCGTGCCCGGGTCCTGTCGCGTCTCTCTCCTGCGAGTCTCCGTCAACGCAGAATTCGTATGCTTTTAGTAATGTCCCGGTGAGTACGTGTATGTACGTCTGCTCCTGGCGCCCTCTGCCGGGCCGGCGGGCAGTGCGATCGGGCGCGGAGATGTGAGAGGATGGCGATGATCGAGGCGACGGGGTTGACGAAGGACTACGGCGGGCTCCTGGCGGTCGACGGCCTCGACCTCGAGGTCGACCGCGAGATCTTCGGCCTCCTCGGCCCGAACGGCTCGGGCAAGACCACGACCGTGCTGATGCTCACCACGCTCCTCCGGCCCACGGCCGGCACGGCCCGGGTCTCGGGGCACGACGTGGTGCGAGAGGCGGCGCGGGTCCGCGAACGGATCAGCTACGTGCCGCAGGACATGGCCGTCGACATCAAGCTCTCCGGGCGCGAGAATGTGGCGTTCTACGCGGCTCTCTACGGCGTCCGCAGCCGGGATCGGGTCGACGAGGTCCTCGGCGTGATGGACCTCTCCGAGCGGGCCGAAGACCGCGCGGGGGAGTACTCGGGGGGGATGCGCCGGAGGCTCGAGCTCGCCCAGGCCCTGGTCCACGAGCCCGAGGTCCTCTTCCTCGACGAGCCGACGATCGGCCTCGACGTCGCCGGTCGCCGGGCGATCTGGACGCACATCACCGAGCTCCGGCGGCGGGGAATGACCGTCTTCGTCACGACCCATTACATGGACGAGGCCGACCGGGCCTGCGACCGGGTCGGGATCATCGCGAAGGGAGGGCTTGTAGCCGTGGACACGCCGGCCGCGCTCCGCCACCGGCTCGACGGGGAGCGGATCACGGTCCGGGTCGACCGGCGGGCCGCGCCGTTCGGCGTCGAGGGTGCGCGGCTCGTCGTGGACGAGGCCGATCGCCTGGTCTTTCATGCGGACGATGCGGCCGAGAGCGTGCCGGCGGTCCTCGCCGGCCTCGCGGCCCAGGGGATCCGCGTCCGGGGGCTCGAGGTCGAGAGCCCGACCCTCGACGACGTCTTCCTCGCCCTCGCCGGCCGGCAGGACGAGGGGGGGGCCTTCGACGACCGGCGCTTCCGGACCATGCTCAGGAGGCGCTGATGCACCCGGTCCTCGTCTACTTCCAGCGCGACATGCGCCGCTGGGTCCGGGGCCGGCTCAACGTCTACTCGACCCTGATCATGCCCGCCGCCTGGCTCGTCTTCGTGGGCCTCGCCCTCCCCACGAAGTTCACGGACAACTACCTGGACTTCATCGCCCCCGGGATCCTGGTGCTCACCATGCTCACAGCCGGGATGCAGGGGGGCTCGTCCCTGATCTTCGACAAGATCCTCGGGTTCTTCAACAAGTTCCTCGCCCTTCCCTCGCCGCGCGAGGCGATCCTCTACGGCAAGATCCTCTTCATCACGGTCCGGGGGCTCCTCCAGGCCACGGTGATCATGCTCCTCGCCGTCCTGCTCGGCGCCACGATCTTCACGCCGGCCATGGTCCTCTTCGCCTACCTGGTCCTGACCCTCTTCGGGGTCATGCTCTCGGCCTTCTCGACCGCGGTCGCGCTGTATGTCGATGACCACGACTCGTACGCGGCCGTCAACGCGGTCCTCTCGATGCCGCTCTTCTTCACCTCCTCGGCCCTGATGCCCTATGACGTGATGCCGGCCTGGCTCGCGACCATCGCCCGGGCGAACCCGGTCTCGTTCGCGATCGACCTGATCCGTTCCTTCGCAGCGCCGCCGGTCGCCTGGACGAGCCTCCTCGGCCTGGTCGCGGTCGCCTGTTTGATGGTCGCGGTCTCCTCGCTCCTCTTCCGGCGGGTCACTGTCTGAGGGGATGCTGGGGAGCGGTGGAACTCCCCGGACCGATCGTTTATCGGCTCCGCCGCCCGACATCCTGCCGTGATCCCGTATCGGACCTGGGGAGAGGCGCCGTACACGGTCGCCCTCGTCCACGGCGGCCCGGGCGCACCCGGCGAGATGAGCCCCGTCGCCCGGGAGCTCGCGACGGGCGTCCTCGAGCCGTTCCAGGCCGCGACCTCGGTCCGCGGCCAGGTCGACGAGCTCGCGGGGCAGCTTCTGGAGCACGCGTCCCTCCCCGTGGTCCTGGTCGGCCACTCGTGGGGTGCGATGCTCGCCCTGCTCGTCGCCGCGGCCCGCCCGCGCCTCGTGAGAAGGCTGGTGCTGATCGGGTCGGGGCCGCTCGACCCGGCGTTCGTCGACGGCATCATGCCGGCCCGCCTCGGCAGGATAGGGCCGGAAGACCGGGCCGAGCTCCTCCGCCTGCAGGAGAGGGTGCGGGACCCGTCTCGAGCCCTTCCGGAAGATCTCGCCCGGTTCGGTGCCCTGGTCGGCCGTGCGGATGCCGTCGACCCTATCCCGACCGAGGCGCCGGAGTTCGCGCCCCAACCCAGGGTCTATCGACAGGTATGGGCCGAGGCGGGGGCCCTCCGGACCTCGGGGTACTTCGTCGATAGGGCCCGATCGATCACCTGCCCGGTGGTGGTGATCCATGGGACATCCGACCCCCACCCGGTCCAGGGGGTGGTCGGGCCGCTGGCGGATGCCGGTCTCTCCCCGTGCGTCCACCTCCTTGCGGCATGCGGGCACACCCCGTGGATCGAACGGCAGGCACGGGACCGTTTCTTCGCACTGCTGCAGGACGAGATCGCGGACCCCGCCCGGTGGTGACGGATCCCACGGGATGCCGTCCCCCCTCGCCTCCGGCCGTCTTGCTCTGCGCTGAGCATCCCCGCGCGATCCGCGGAACGACGCCGGGGGGCGACTACGGGACCGCGCGGAGGATAAAGGATCGAGCCTCTCGCAGCACAGACGTGTCACCGGATGGGCAGCCGGAGATCGACCAGGATCCCCTTCTGATCGTAGAGTCGGAGCAGGCGGACCGGCTGGCGCGCGATCAGCGAGAACCTGCCGACGGTCATCCGGTCGAGTGCCGTATGCTCCTTACCGAATACCACGGAGGTCGATATTGGATGTCGGGGTGTCTTAGCCGGAGAGTTCGGAGGGAGTATGCCCATGCCTTCCGGGGTGCCCCCTCCCTGGAGTGAGGGCGAGTTTCAGGCCCCTCCCGTCCCGATAACGGGGATCTCGACCCCGCTCTGCCGGGAGTACTCTTCGACGCGTTCGAAGACACGCCGGACCATCCCGCCGGTGGTCAGGATCGCAGTGTCCTCCCCGAGGAGCGCCCTGAGGATGCACTTGTCGACGACCCCGTAGGTGTAGTGGAGGGGGACCCGGTCGTCCGCCGCCCGCTCCTTGGCGCGGGTGCCCATCGCGCCCACCGACGCGCCCGGGTGCGAGGTGAGCCATTCTGCCAGGCTCCCGGCCTCCGGGAGGTCCGCGTCGAAGATCGCGATCGTCCCCGGGCGCTCGCGGCAGCAGTGGCGCCGGTCGGCGATGAGCTCGATCGTGTGGAGCATGTCGAGCACGGAGAGCGGTCTTCGCGCGGGGAGGGGGAAACCCCGCTCCTCGAGTTCATGGCAGAGGTCGAGCAGGATCGGCGTTGAGAGACATGCCTCCCGGACGAGCGCCGGGTCGCCGAACGCGACCTCGGGGACGCCCTCCTGGAGAATTGTACCGTTCACCATCAGGACCGCGCGGTGCGCCCAGGGGTAGGCCAGCTCGATATCGTGCGTCGAGATGACGATTGTCTTCCCCCGGTCGTTCAGCTCGTCGAGGAGCTCCATGATCTCGGCCGAGGCCGCCGGGTCCAGGCTCGCCGTCGGCTCGTCGAAGACGAGCACCTCGGGCTCCATGGCGAGCACGCCGGCGATGGCCACCTTCTTCTTCTCCCCGCCCGAGAGCCGGTGGGTCGGACGGCGCTCGAATTCCTCGAGGCCGACGGCCCGGAGCGCCCCCCGGACGGCGCGCTTCACCCCGTCCGCGGGGAGCCCCAGGTTGGTCGGGCCGAACCCCACGTCCTGGTAGACAGTCGGGGCCACAATCTGCTGGTCGGGGTTCTGGAGAACGAAGCCGACGCTCTTTCGCAGCGTCCGCAGGGACCCCGCGCCGTAGGCGATCGGCCGGCCGTCGTAGAGCATGGTCCCCGAGTCCGGGCGGAGCATGCCGTTGAACATCATCAGCAGCGTCGACTTTCCCGCGCCGTTCGGGCCGACGATCGCGACCTTCTCCCCCCGGCGGACATGGAAGCTGGCGCCCCGGAGCACCTCGTCACCCCGCGGGTAGCGGTACCTGAGGTCCCGTCCCTCGAGTATGACGCCGCTCATGGTCCTCCTCGAACGATCGCGACGTCTCCGGTCAGGACGGTGACGCACGCCGCAGCGACGAGGAAGCCCGCCACGGCGAGTGCGGGGCGGAGCTCGACGGGGCTGTTTTCGCCGAGGACGACGAGCTTTCCGTCGTAACAGCGCAGGTCTCGCGCCCGGACCAGGTCCTCCCCCGCGTTCCAGCTGGCGATGAAGACCGCACCGCACAGGGTGGAGAGCGAACGGAGCGTCTCCTGTCGGGTCGAGTACCCCAGGCGCATCACCTGCGCGTGGTAGCACCGGGCGAGGTGGTCCAGCAGGATGAAGATGGTCCGGTAGACGATCGTCATGAGCTCGACCAGGACCACCGGCACGCGGCATCGCCGCATGACCACGAAGAGGTCGGTCATGGGTGTGGTGAGGGCGATGAAGAGCAGGGCGGACGTCCCTCCGAGCACCCGGCAGAAGGCGTACACCCCCTGGTTGATGCTCCCGGGAGTGACCGAGAGCGCGAGCCAGGGCAGGGGCTGCCAGCTCCAGAGGGCGCCGGTCCCTCCGGATAGCAGGAGGATTGCGACCACGCTCAGGCCGGCGAACGAGAGGGGGGTGGCGAAGAGCTCCGCGTAGGTGTACGGGTCGATTCGCGCGAGGAGCAGGATCGCGCCGCTCAGTACGACCGCGATGAAGAGGGGCGCGACGTACCCGATCGAGAGAAGGGAGAGGAGGAGCGCGCCCAACCCTGCTGCGAGCTTCAGGGAGGTGTTCACCTCCCTCAGCGCGTTCTCCTGGGCGATCTCCTCCAGGAACTCCTCAAACATTCACATCGGGATTGGTCCCGGAAGGGGCGACGTCCCGGTTTCGTCGCTCCGCCCGCCACGAGCCGAAGACATACCCGAGCACGATCCCGCCGACAGCGGCCTGGAGCGCGAAGAGCATCGACTCGATCTCCCCGCTCGGGGGGGCCCACTGCGGGATCAGGGGCTGGAAGTTCTCTTCGGGGGTGCCCGTCATCTCCGAGATCATCCCGGAGGCGACCGTGTCCGATCCGGCGAACTCCGCCGTCGGCATCACCATCGTCGTCGCGAGGAAGAGCCCGATGAAGGCGAGGACGGTGACTCCCGCGATGATCTCGAGCCGGCGGTTACGCAGCATCGGCCAGCCCCCTCTGTGTGGCGACGAGCTTCTCTTCCGGGAAGACCTTCAGCCGGACCAGGATCTCCGGCTTCATCTGGACGATGTACTTGAAGACCAGGGCCAGGATCACGCCTTCGACGACCGCGAGCGGGACCTGAGTCACGGCGAAGATCCCCATGAAGGCCGCGAAGGAGCTGGCGACCCCGCCGACCTCGGCCGGGTATGCCAGAGCCAGCTCCAGGGAGGTCGTCACGTAGGTGAAGAGGTCCGCGAGGGCCGAGGCGAGGAAGACGGTGAAGAACATGTTCACCTGCGTCTTCCTGAGGGCCCGGTAGACCCCGTAGCCGACCAGCGGGCCAACGATGCCCATGGAGACGATGTTGGCACCGAGCACGGACAGGCCCCCGTGGGCGAGGAAGAGGCTCTGGAAGAGGAGCACCACCGCCCCCACGAGCGCGGTGATCCAGGGCCCGAAGCTGATGGCGGAGAGGCCCGTTCCCGTCGGATGGGAGCAACTGCCCGTTACCGAGGGGAGCTTCAGGGACGAGAGGATGAAGATGAACGCCCCGGTCACGCCGAGCAGAGCGAGGGAGTCGCGATCGGCGGCGAGGGCGCGCTTCAACTGGATGAAGCCCATGCCGAGGCACGGCAGGGCGATCAACCACCATACGACACACCAGATTGCGGGGAGAAACCCCTCCATGATATGCATGAAAGCAAATGTACTTGTGTTAACTAAAATAAATTTGCTTTTGTTTCTCGACCGGGGGATCACGAGGGCCCTTGCCCTCTCCGGGCGAATCCTCCGACCCCGACTCCGCTGATACGATGCGGCGTGTCTTCCACTCCTGCCGTGGCCGGATTCTGCGGAGGGGACGGCGAGTTCGAGCTGTCCGGTTCGTCTCGAAACGGATCGAACGGACCCGGAAGGATGATGAAGGAGAGGTGCCGGGCCAGGAGTGCCCGGTCGATGGATGCACGTACGATCCCCGTGACGATACGGCCGAAGAACGTGCTGCTTCCCGAGAGTGACCCTGAATCTGTCTATCGTGTCGACACTCTGCCCGGGGTCGCAGATGCCTCCTTGATCTACCTGTTCTCTCACTTCGAAACGGCCCTGTTCGGTCGGGATTGCCGGCCGGCTGCCGTTCGGCACCAGCCGGTCTCGGAGCGCTGGTGCATGGGATCTGCTGATATGACAAAATATAAAAAATTATGAAATATTGGACAATTGGCAAAAATTTTTCAGATCGGGGCCCGGAATCCCCCGGACGAGGCGAATGCGGGTCACCCCCCACCTCCTTGCAGGAACCCCGAACCGGTGTCTGGAGCAACGTAACGGGGGCCCAGTGCACGCATCCTGCTCCCACCACCCTGCAGACGTCGCACCTGTGCCGGCCGATTACAGGTTCGAGAGCTCGCGGGTCGGGGGATGTCTCTTCGCCTGCGTCTCGCGTCCATGCGAGCCCTGCACGACGCACGGCGGGGGCTGTTATCCGAGCGATCGCCCGGGCCTCTGCTTCCCCCAGGGGCAGACCGCGACGCAGATGCCGCAGGCGGCGGGCTCGCCGGCCTCCTCGAGCGCACGATAGCGCCGATCACAGGCGGCCGCATCGAAGCGCGCCTCCCGCGGCTCACCGGGGACGAAGGGCCGGCCCGTGAAGGCCCCGACAGGGCATGCGTCGACGCAGGCCCGGCAGTCGCCGCACCGGGGCTCGGACGGCTCCCCCGTCGGCTCGAGGGGCGCGTCGGTCAGGACCGTGATCCATCGGACCCGGGGGCCGCGTTCGGGGGTCACGAGGAGGCAGCTCCGGCCGATCCAGCCGAGTCCGGCGAGGTGCGCCGCGAGCTTGTGCGAGACCGGGCCCGCGATCCGGGTCTCGTCCGTGCGCAGCGAGGCCGGCACGGGCAGGGCGGCGTACCCGGCCCGCGACAGACACCCCGCCACGGAGAGGGCGCACCGGGCCAGCG
>Ga0074193_1001852_pt1 | contig 22415 bp, 20 predicted proteins | sample EPASupsiteHSE605_FD_64523 | JGI IMG/M metagenome (GOLD analysis project Ga0074193, IMG submission 64523) | Bioremediated contaminated groundwater from EPA Superfund site, New Mexico - Sample HSE6-05 | ecosystem: Environmental > Aquatic > Deep subsurface > Groundwater > Contaminated ... | reverse complement strand
CTTTATCCTTCAAAATATTTATTGACTGAACACTTTCTGGATTTATTGAATCCATATTTTTGTTCTCATCAATAACTCCATCGATGACGACAAGTGGCTCATTTATTCCTTTCGCTCCAGTAATTCTAAATGTCTGCTTATTATTCTCCTCCTGTTTTCCCTTTTTAAGAGTTATTAAAATTACTCCGTTTTTTGCTTTATCGCCATATTTCTTTATTGCTTCTTTATCCTTCAAAATATTTATTGACTGAACACTTTCTGGATTTATTGAATCCATATTTTTGTTCTCATCAATAACTCCATCGATGACGATAAGTGGCTCATTTATTCCTTTCGCTCCAGTTATTCTGAATGTCTGTTGTTTATTCTCCTCCTGTTTTCCCTTTTTAAGAGTTATTAAAATTACGCCGTTACTGCCTTTTTCGCCATATAATGCAGTTGCGGCCGCATCTTTCAGAATTGATATTGATTCTATTGATTCAGTGTTTAAGGCATTCATTATCTGTTGATCTACCTCTTTACCATTAATTATTATTAACGGAAATTGCTCTTTCTCATGTTTTACAAAAATAACTGTTTTAATGCTATCCCTTTGCCTTATAGATTCGCCTGTAATTTTAATTTTCTCAGATTGTCCCTCTTTGCTATCTACTGATTTAACTAAAAAAACCGTGACATTCTTATCTGAAGAATCTTTGGGGGCTAATGTAAAAGAGAAACTCTCTTTAACTTCACCTGACTTACTTGTATTCTCTTTTTTGGTGACGATTATCGTTTTTTCCTCTTTTCTGATTGTGTCTTTCTGAATAAAATCTGTAATTTTGACCTCAGAAACCGGTTCAAATGCAGTGCTTACCCTCTCTGAGGCGAATGCAACTACTGCTAATACTGATAAAGGCAGCACAAACAAAGCTTTAAGAGCTGCCGGACGTGTCGATTTTTTCTTTGTGATCATGGTAATTCTGTTTTTTAATTTACTGTGATTAAAGCTGTTGGCCATAGTGTAGAGCCTGTCGCCAACAGCTTTTTTAATTAATAAAAGTTGATATTGTTTTGCATCGATGCCTTTTTTTATGACCGCTTCGTCGGCCTGATACTCATGAATACCTTGTAGCTCTTGCTTTAGGAGCCACGCTGCAGGGTTGAACCAATGAATAATTTTCACCAACTCCGCTAACAACAGGTCTGCTGAGTGAAGTCTGGATATATGAGCAATCTCGTGGGTAATAATCTCTTTCCCGTTTTCATTATAGTCCTTTTCTGAAATTGCAATAAACCGCATCCAGGAAAATGGAGCGACAGATTTCCTATGAATGACCAACACTATGTTCTTCTCAATAATCATCCTCTGTGATTCCTTATTTTTCAAGAGAATATACATTCGTCCAAACGACCAGACAGTAATGAATGCAGTAACCGCAACTCCTGCCATATAGATTATAAGAACAGCTATAAGCCAGCTATTAGTTTGGTTAACTGCCTCAACTCCTGCATCGGTTGAGGTTTGTGCCATAGCCATCAGGAGATCAAGATTAAGGGCCAGACCAGAATAAGGGGTCTCTTTCTGAAGGGTGATCTCAATAAATGGAATCACCAATGAGAATACAAATAGAGAAAGCAACACAACCCGGTTGAACCTGTGAAACGTCTCTTTGCTAAGCATCAGTTTGAAGAAGAGATAAAATACCGCCAGACAGATGGAGGATTTTAGTATATATACAAACAAATCTCCCATGACTAACTGCTTTTTGATAATTTTTCTACTTTTTCAATAAGCTTCTTAAGCTCTTCCACAGAGATCCGCTCCTCCTCTATAAGTGATGACACAACACCCAGATATGAGTTTTTGAAATACTTGCTTACCACATTGCTCAAGGCACCATTCTTATAATCTTCCTGAGATATAACCGGATAGTACTGATATGTATTACCATAAGACTTATGATCCAGGAAGCCCTTCTCTTCCAGCCCCCTTACTATTGTAGAAAGAGTGTTGAAATGTGGCTTTGGTTCCTGATAGAATTCCAGTAATTCGCGAACAAAAAGATCTCCTTTTGCCCAAAAGAAGTTCATCAGTTCCTCCTCTTTTACTGTCAGTTTCTGAATATTTTTGGCTCTTTGTTGCATCTTGTATGATTTTGCAACAAATATAACTAAACATTTTAGTTATGCAACTAAATTGTTTAGTTATTCTTTTTTGTAAGGTTTTTTCCGCAGGGGTTAAGGGTACACATGGTGCGTCCCCATGTACCCGCTAGCTGCCGGTGTTTATAACGGGCTGGGCAGCTTCGTCAGCACAAAGAACAACCAGAAGGTTTGCCACCATACGGGCTTTCTCCTCTCTGTCGAACTTTACAACCTCGTCTCTCTCCAGTTTGTCAAGAGCCATCTTTACCATAGTTACGGCACCTTCAACTATTTTTTCGCGGGCAGCAATTACTGCCGATGCTTGCTGACGACGGAGCATGACTGCTGCAATCTCAGGAGCATAGGCCAGATAGTTGATTCTGGCCTCAAGAATCTCCAATCCGGACATTCCCAGTCTGTTGTTGAGTTCAATTACCAGCTGATGGTTTATCTCTTCTCCTCCTCCTCTTAAGGTGAGGGCCTCTTTATCCGACTCGTTGTCGTCATATGCGTACTGACCTGCCACCTGACGAAGAGCCGCATCGGATTGAACCTTTACGAAATTTTCAAAGGCATTCATCCTGCTACTTACTGTTTGGATTCCTGTCCCTGACGTACCCGTTCCCGGTGTAGTTGATGTAGCCATAGTCTGGGCATCAATTTCGAACATTGCCTTGTATGTGTCCCTTAACTTCCATACAAGAACAAGTCCTATCATTATTGGGTTACCTACTTTGTCGTTTACTTTAATTGGTTTAACATCCAGATTTCTCGCTCTGAGCGACAGCTTTTTCTTGGTAAGAAATGGATTAACCCAGAAAAATCCAGTCTCCTTAAATGTTCCCTCGTATTTACCAAAAAACACCATTGCCCGGGCCTCATTCGGCTCGAGTTCAAAGAAGCCGGCCCATATAAACATGCTCTTGATAAATCCTATTACAGACAAAGCAATTATCCACTCACCAAAATAGCGAATTGTAAACAACAGAGCTGTAGAGAGTATAATCAGCAATAAATTTAAAAACAGCATTAAGAATCCATTGATTTTAACGCCTTTGAATTGAACTTCATTTGTATTCATGACAGAAAGTAATTTTAATCAAAGATATTAAAAATAAAAACCGGTAGTGATGTTTATACTCACTACCGGTCTCAATATTATCTGTTTTTGTAAAGCGCTAAACTGTCTTAGTCAAGAATAACGACTCTGTTAAGAATTGGCTTGTCGAATGGTTCGTTTTCGTCACCTTTAGCAATAACTTCAAGTTGAGAAGGATTAACACCAAATTTGTTGACAAGAACATCGTAAACACGGTTTGCACGATCCTGACTTAGTTTCATGTTACCTTTCTTGTTACCGGTAGCTTTGTCAGCAGATCCTATTATTTTGTACTTGTTGCCTGATTTCTTAATCATATCGGCGAAATTGCCTAGGTTGATAAGATCTTTGTCTGTAAGCTTAGACTGGTTGATTGGGAAGAAGACAGCCATAGGTGCTGTAATATATTCAGTTTTAGTTACGGTAACTGGTTTCTTGTTTCTCTCAACATTCAGATCATCAGAAAGCCTTTTAGCATTTGCATCTGCTGTTGCTATCTGTTTTTCAAGCTCAGCTATTTTTGATGTGTAAGGAGTGTAATCAGGAATGATTGGCTTTTCAGGACGTTTAAAGCCGCGTTGAGGGAAGTTGTAAGCAAAACCTAATGTTGCTGTCAGTAGTTCTTCAATACCTTCACCAATTTCGTATCCGTCAAATCTGTCGTTAACCAGAAGAGCTTTTAGCTCAAGGTTCACGTCTATTGCAGGAGTTACTTTAAACTTGTTGATAAGTCCGGTTGTCATTCCAATCTCTTTAATTACCGGAGTAACTGTCTGTTTCCATGATCTTGCATAACCAACACCTACAAATGGTATGAATTCCCAGAAACGGTCAGCTCTGTAGCCACCTAAAGTGTTTGATAGGTTCCAAAGAACATCACCATGAAGGTTGAACATCTTGAATTGTTCTTTATAACAGCCGGTACAGCCAATAACACCCTGTCTGTATCTTCCGTTAGCTCCTCTTATTGAGCCGTATACGTCACCTCCTGCATATTGGGCACGAACACCGAAATTAGGAGTTATCCATTTACCAAGAGCTACATCTACAGCTGGGGCAATACGTTTTCCAACGCTGATGTCTCCGTCAAATTCTCCATAGTAAATCTGTACGCCACCGCCGGCAGAAATAAACCAGTTGTCGAAGAATCCATTTGTAAGATATGGCCCGTACTTACTTTCGGGTTTAGTCGCAGTCTGTTGAGCATATGTTGCAACAGCTGTAAACAATAATACTAGTGTTAGAAATTTCTTCATATTATTAATTATTTATAGTTAGATGATCTGTGTTTAGTTAATGTTGTGTATATGTTGATACAATGTATACAAAGTTAATATGAAAAACATATATATCAAAAAAAAATGGAGTATAAACAAAAAAAGGCCACCTAAACAGATGGCCTTGATTTGTAAGGTTTAGGTTTATTCCTCTCCTACTATCTCAATTTTGATGTTTGCTTTAATGTCGCGATGACATTTTACAATTGCATCGTAAATACCTACCTCTTTTATATTGGCTTCACCTGTTATGGTGATGTCCCTGCGGTCGATTTCAAAACCCTGCGCAGCAAGAACTTCTGCTACCTGAATATTGTTTACAGAACCAAAGATCTTGCCTGTTGAGCTAACCTTTGTAGCTAATTTAACCTGTATACCTTCCAGTTTTGCTGCAAGTACTACTGCTGCGTCACGAACCTTTGCCTCTTTGTGGGCACGTTGTCTCATGTTTTCTGCATGTACTTTTTTTGCAGAAGAAGTTGCCATTATTGCAAAGCCCTGAGGGATCAGGTAATTTGAGGCATAACCATTACGTACCGTAACGATATCGTCTTTATGTCCCAAATTAAGAACGTCTTGTTTTAGTATAATTTCCATGTTATCTCTCTCCTTAGCTTATTTCAATAAATCTGTAACATATGGTAATAAAGCAAGGTGTCTGGCGCGCTTTACAGCTACGGAAACCTTCTTTTGGAATTTCAGTGAAGTTCCTGTAAGGCGACGAGGAAGGATCTTGCCCTGCTCGTTAAGGAATCTCTTTAGAAACTCTGCATCTTTATAGTCTACATACTTAATACCGGACTTTTTAAAGCGACAGTATTTTTTCTTCTTAACCTCAACAGTTGGAGGATTTAAGTAGCGGATTTCGTTGTTTACCTGATTTGCCATAATTAAACCTCCTTAGTTTTTACTTCTGCTTTGATTGCACGTTTCTTCTCTGCATAAGCAACTGAATGTTTGTCCATTGCAAATGTAAGGAAGCGAATGATGCGCTCATCACGACGATACTGAATTTCTAGTTTAGCAACAAACTGAGGGTCTGCCATAAACTCGATTAAATGATAAAAACCTGTGGTTTTCTTTTGAATAGGGTAAGCCAACTTTCTTAGGCCCCAGTCCTCCTCGTGAACGATCTCACCACCATTTTCGGTAATGATGTCACGATACTTTTTTACCGCTTCCTTTATCTGAACATCAGATAAAACGGGAGTTGCAATGAAAACGGTTTCGTACTGTTTTAACATACTCGTTTTTTGATTAATAATTTATTTAAAAAGGGCTGCAAAGATAGATAATATTTCCAAGCGGACAAATTATTTTTTTACAGGTGCCTGTTTTAACACTTCAACAACATAATTCCACCATTTGTCGACGGTTTTGATGTTTACTCTTTCGTCCGGTGAGTGAGGAGATCTGATTGTAGGTCCGCATGAAATCATATCCCAGTTTGAGTAGGTGCCACCAAGGATACCGCACTCCAAACCTGCATGAATAGCTTTAACCTCAGGCTCTTTACCATACATGTTCTTGTATACTTCCTTCATGGTCGACAAAATAGCTGAGTCCATATCTGGTTTCCATCCAGGATATCCTCCTGTTAGTTTTATATCTGCTCCTGCCAGTTCAAACACTGCGATCAGAGATGATGCAAGCATATCCTTTGCAGAGTCGACAGAACTTCTCAAAAGACATTTAACGTCAATTTTACCGGCTTCTGCCTTGACAATGGCAAGATTGTTCGAGGTTTCTACAAGTCCCTCCATTGCGTCACTCATTCTCTCCACTCCGTTAGGACAGGCATATATTGCAAGGACAGCCTTTAATGCTGTTGCAGCATCAATGACTTCTGCCGGCGCCACACACTCTTCTATTGTAATGCTTATTCCTGATTCCTGAGCAGCAAGCTCATTCACGATTTCATTGAAATGCTTTTCTACAATTGCTTTAGCAACAGCTGCCTTTCCAGCTGGAACTGCTAATGTCGCGAAAGCTTCTCTTGGAATTGCGTTCCTAAGACTTCCTCCTTCGAAATAAGAAACTCTTGCTTCAGCTTCCTTGATAAGTGGCAATAAAATCCTTACAAGGCTCTTGTTTGCATTTCCTCTGCCCAGAACTATATCCATACCAGAGTGTCCGCCCTTCATGCCTTTAATTACCAGCTTCATACCTACAAATCCAGCAGGTACCGGTTCACTTTTATAGTTGAATGTTGCAGTAGCATCGAGACCGCCGGCACAACCTACATACAATTCACCTTCGTCTTCGGAGTCAAGGTTGATAAGGATGTCTCCTTTTAAATAACCCGGCTTAAGATTTCTTGCTCCGGTCATTCCTGTCTCTTCGTCAATTGTAATAAGAACCTCAACAGGTCCGTGAACCAAATCCTTGGCCTCAAGAATTGCCATAGCAACAGCAACTCCCATTCCGTTATCGGCGCCCAATGTTGTTCCTGTGGCATATACCCATTCGTCAACTATTCTTGGAATTATCGGGTCGGTCTCAAAGTTGTGAACCTTGTCGCTGTTCTTTTGAGGAACCATGTCTATGTGGGCCTGTAATATTATACCTTTTCTATTCTCCATTCCCGGAGTTGCCGGTTTACGGATTATAACGTTTCCTATTTCATCAATAACGGTTTCCAGTCCTAAGCCTTTTCCGAAGTTTTGTAGAAAAAGGACTGCCTTTTCCTCTTTTTTAGATGGACGAGGAATTTGTGTAAGGGAATAGAAGTTTTTCCAAACCCTTGTTGGATTTAAATTAGCAATACTCATTGTTTTAATTATTAAAAAATTATTGTTCTATTTTGCTGTAGCAATTTCGAGAGGAAATGACAGTACATTTCCCAACTGATAAACCGGCATCCTTGTCTGAAGCAGAAGTGTCTGTCCGTCCATGACCCTAGCGTTCATTATAGCCGGTTTTCTGTAGACTACTCTTCCTTTTGATGTCGACAGATCCATTGCAGGAGCTTCGGGAACCTTGCCTTCCTGAGACAGTTCCATTACTATAGGCCTGCCTGACAGATTATTTGACGGGAGCAATCCAAGGTTGTCCGATATTCTGAATGCTATATACATCTGCTTCTGGCTTTCTGCAGAGGGCACAAGTTCAAAGCTCATGCGCTGAGTGTCAAAACTGCTTTTTCCTATAAAGAGGCTCAGATATTCCGATTCAAGCCTGTTGATCTCGTCTATGGCAGATTTTAGCGCCTCCCCACTAAAAGTGGCATCGGTCTCTCCAGTAATTATATCTATCCGTTTGGCCCTCAGTTTGAATATTAATGCTGCTGTCTCTTCTGCTCTTTTTTCCATACTCTTCTCAACCACCTGATTCTGCTGAACAGCTACTCTTTCCAGACCGGAAGTTGCCTGAACGGTTTTGTAAAGCGTGCTTTTTTCATTTGTGAGATTGGAGGTAGAGAGAGAAGAGGTGAATGCAGATTTGTCCATAGTCTTTGCAAACCTCATTTTCTGCTCCTTGCTTGCTTTAGAGTCGGACCATATAATAAGACCTTGATTTATAAACTCCAGAAAGTTCAGAGTTGCTGTCTTGGAGTTACCCAGATTAAGTACAATATTTGAGGAGTTGTCGGCCTCTATAAATGGAACCACCTCAACAGAAATTAGCTTGTAGAACTCACCGCTCTCTTCTCTTGCCTGGATACCCAGATATTTTTGTGCGAATCTTGCATATGGCCCGGCAATGAACGACTCGTGACCTGCTTCTGCAATAAATTGAAATGTTGTAATTGGCAGAGAGTATACAATTGTTCCCAACGGAAGCTTGTCTGCCTGTCTGTTGGACTGCGCCTGTGCCTGTATGGTAATTAATGCGAAGATCGCAGCCAGGCATATCTTTAATGTTTTATTCATCATTTTTCTTACTTGAATTCTTTAAATCATTTAAACTTCTTTTCCATCTTTTATGCGACCACAACCAATCGGACGGTTGCGACCTGATACCGGCTTCCAGAAGGGTCGCAAACCTGCGGGTAATCTCTCCCTCCTCTGTTTTGGATGGGTCTCCGGTAATAACAGTGAGTGTAGATTTGTACTTACCTCTTGACACCCTTCTGTTGTTCAAAAAGGCAACCGGCATATTAAGCTTTCCCGACAATTGCTCAGGCCCATTCATCATAAGTGTAGGCTGATTGAGGAAATTCACAACAAATTTTGCACCAGGAAGGGGCGACTGGTCAGCAACCAGAAAATAGCAAAGCTGTTCGTCCTTATGCTTAAACATATATTTTGCAATTTCGTTCGACTCAACAAGCTTTCCCTCCATATGACGCATCCGTATCCATTTAATTATCATATCCGGGGTCTTATGCCTCATCTTCTTGTATACAATCCTGAAATCCTTTGATTCATAACCAGATGGAGAGAGATCGGCAATAAGTATGTTTTCCCAGTTTGCCTGATGGCCAAGTACAATCATAACCGGTTTACCCTCATCGTGAAATTCTTTAAGACAATCGGGATTTTCCAGCTCCGATATTGAATACTGTCGTTTTGTTGTGTTGGATACAGACCTGAGAAGTTCTATAAAGACATCTGTGAAGTTTGTATAGAAACTTTTTACAATCTCCTCTATTTTATCATATTTTAAATCCGGAAATGACCTGGCAATATTTACATGAATCACTTCATATCTGTACCGTAAAATTCTCCTCATGAAAAATGCTGAAAAATCAGAAATACAGTAGAGAATTTTGCCGGGCAGAAGTGATATTACATAAACAGGTGCTAAAATTAAATAAAATCCGATTTTTGCCATTGAGCATTTCACTTTTTAACAAAGTTATCTAAATTTTACTACTTTTGTATAGATGTAGCCAATTTTTTAACTAAATAATATTACAAACTATGTTCAAAAAACATCCAAAAGGACTTCTTTCAGCTGCTCTCGCAAATATGGGTGAGCGCTTTGGGTTCTACACAATGATGGCGATACTTGTACTGTTTCTTCAGGCGAAATTCGGTCTGGACGGAAAGAGTGCCGGGATCATCTATTCCATTTTTTATGCATCAATTTACATCTTGGCGTTGGTTGGAGGTATAATTGCTGACAGGACCAGAAATTACAAGGGTACAATCTTAATCGGTATCATTGTCATGGCAGTGGGATACTTTCTTATGGCTATCCCTACTCCTACTCCGGTGCCGAACAAAACCCTCTATCTGACACTGGCTTGCATGGGACTGTTTGTCATTGCTTTTGGTAATGGTCTGTTCAAAGGTAACCTTCAGGCTTTGGTTGGGAAGATGTACGACAACCCTAAGTATGGCCCGATGAGGGACTCAGGATTCTCCCTTTTCTACATGTTTATAAATGTAGGCGCCATTTTTGCTCCGCTTTTTGCAATCGGTATGCGTAACTGGTGGCTCAACGGCCATGGTTTCCAATACAATGCTGACCTTCCTTCTCTTTGTCACGGTCAGCTTGGCGGAACCCTTACAACTGAGGCTGCTACTCGTTTCGGACAATTGGCAAATGAAGTAAGCGCTACTCCAGTAGCGGATCTTACAACATTCGCAAACAGTTATCTAGATGTATTTACAACAGGATATCACTATGCTTTTGGAATTGCAATTATTGCAATGGTTATTTCATTGGTTATCTACATCTCTAACAAGAAAAACTTCCCCGGAGTTGAAAAAATCCAGACTAAAGACGGAGTGAAGGTTATTGATCCTACCGAAGTTCAAATGTCGGTTCAGGAGGTTCGTCAACGTATTTATGCTCTTTTTGCAGTATTCGGTGTTGTTATCTTCTTCTGGTTCTCTTTCCATCAAAATGGTCTTACTCTTACAATGTTCGCAAAAGAGTTCACCGACCTGAGCGGAATCAAGATCAACCTTGGATTTGTAACTCTGCAGGGTGCAGAAATATTCCAGTCAATCAATCCATTCTTTGTTGTGTTCCTTACACCTATAATAATGGGTATCTTCGGCTGGTTCAGAGCAAGGGGCATGGAGCCTTCGACTCCTAAGAAAATTGCGATTGGTATGGCCATTGCTGCTCTGGGTTTTGTTGTAATGTCATTAGGTTCTTATCTGTCAAACCTTCCTTTGCACAACGAGGTTGTTGCAATGGGTGGTCTTCCTGACGCGCAAAGGGTAACACCGTTCCTGCTTATCGGAACATATTTTATCCTAACCGTTGCAGAATTGTTCATCAGTCCTCTTGGAATCTCATTTGTTTCTAAAGTTGCCCCTCCTAAATATCAGGGTGTAATGCAGGGCGGATGGCTTGGTGCAACAGCTGTTGGGAACCAACTTCTATTCATCGGAGCAATTTTCTACGAAAGTATTCCAATCTGGCTGACATGGACAATCTTTGTGGTTGCTTGTCTTATCTCAATGACTACAATGCTTGTTATGCTTAAGTGGCTCGAAAGGGTTTCTAAGTAAACACCTCCAGTTAATATAGCCTGTAAAGGATTCTTATAACTGATACAAGACCCATCCCTCTTCACAGCTTTCCAGTTTTCTTCGAAAACCTGAGGCTGTTCAGAGGGATGTTTTGTATTTATTTGTATTTTGCAGAGAGAATAGTTTACTGGCTTAACCTATTAGTGTGGGTGTTTACTTTGAAAGCTTTCTCGCAAGCTGTGTCACTTTAGCGTGATTTTCAATAGCACCTGATTATCTTCCGGAGTTATTTTCTCTAGTAATTCCGGGTTTTTTATGAGCTTCTTAAAGCTATCGGTCATAGTATCGAAATGGAGAGGAGATGCCAGACAATAAAATTTGTCGCCATCCATGAATTGAAATGAGTTTTTAAGAAAATGGTTTTCCTTCTCAAAGTCGAACCATCTGATTACTCCTGATTTTTTGTTTTTTGCAGCATATAAAAATTTATTATCTGTGATATTTCCCGTATTGTCAAAAATCTCAAAAAATAAAAATTTATCGCCTTCAAAATATTTATAGATGGATGCAGAAGGTTGCTTAAAGCATATAGCCAGGTCTTTATCGCTCCCTTCAGATTTAAGATATTCCTTATTGGGAAGAGATTTTTCGGCAAAATCGATCACAAGACGAGGCACAACCCCATTATCAATATTATATGAATAAATAGTGTCATTGTAAAACTCTCTGATAATCACCTCTTTTTCGGATTTTAAAGATAGATTATTCCATTCCCCAAATGGACAAGCTTTTGTTTTTATCGGTAAATATTCTGCTATCTCCTTCCCTTGTTCATCTAAAACTACCATGCGTTCATCTCTTACTCCATTCCTAATATTCAAGTACAGCAAGTACTTGTCTCCAAATTTAAGGGCTTGCATATAATTCTTATACGGAATCGTCTTTTTTTCAATAAATTCTCCGGTAGGTTTGAATTTGTTGATAACAAAATCGGGTGATGAGAAGATGTAAATTGTGTCTTTGGAAATGCAAAAATTATGAACATTTATATACTCTTGGGGACCTCTACCGCAGTTTCCTACAAATTTTATTAGTTTTCCTGCTGCGTCGAATTTTAATAATGTGTTTTCTGATGGGCTTGCACCTTCTAATGACAATCTGCGATTATATATGAAATATTCGTTATTATATACTTCCAGTTTAGGGCTATCTGAGAGAAATGCCTCCATCTTGTTATCAAAGGGAACCAGTTCTATCTCCTTTACAAATTCGGAGAAAAAGAGATTCTGATCTCCTGCGGCTTCGGCCTTGATAACTTCGACCTTATTTACTACGGGGTTATTGCATGACACAACTAATATCAGCAATGAAAAGAGGAAAATATTTTTCATTTTAAACTAAATTTAATCTTATACAAATTGCACTGTTCAGTAATGGTGCTTAGGGATCAATGATGGTACAGAGAATAGCTTATATACCATGTCATTGCATAGGTAAATTTAGGAAACGATATCTTATATTGCAAATAAATATAGAATTTTCATTAAAGTGTACTCGCTAAATATCAGCATCTTGCAGCTTATAATTACACTTTTAGCAGAACAATCATGCTTTGTGTTGTTCTGCATAGTTTCTTATTACACTCATCGCCATAAACAGGAAGGCTCTTGATAGAAAGGCAAGTAAGTTCCCTTGAAGTTTTCCACATATTGCCAGTTGTTTTCACAACTATCATATAATGAACGACATACAAAAGTGCTTACTAAAGGTTTTGCAGAAAATTCATTTGTAATGCGCTAATAGACAGGCTTTTCTTAAAACAACTGGCAGATCTAATTGAAGTTTCCCACACAGTTAAGTTCAACATTATCAGTATATGAGCCGGGATTTCCCAACATTTTAGTTTACAAACTACGATGCTAACAGAAATTTTGCGTGGCACGATAAGTGGTATTAATCTTATATTCTGACCAGTATAAAATTAAACAGATCAAATATATTTGGCTAACATGTTTATTTATAGCAATATACCACTTATTGTGCCACGAGGGAGCTTGTAGATTGAGACATTTCACAAAAAATTGTTTGAGTAAGTCTTTGTCAGATAGTTATTTGCTAAAATCTACTGCAAAGCATCGAGCTATGCCACGGTAGCAAAGTATCTATGTTTCATATGTGGGAAACTTCAACGGAGTCCCTACTTTTTAAAACTAACTATTGTCTCTTTTTAATATCTTTGCAATCTGACGGATAAATGATAAATGACGACCGATAAAAAATTTAACAGCAATATAAAACTGATAGCTTTTGATGCTGACGATACGCTGTGGGAAAACGAACTTCATTACAGACGGGCCGAGGAGCGTTTTGGAAAGATGATGGAGAGGTACTGCAGTGCCGAGGTTGCAAACCAGATTTTGCTGAGGGTGGAGAAAGAGAATCTTCCGCTTTTGGGCTATGGCTCAAAGCCTTTTATAATCTCACTTATAGAATGTGGGGTCGAGATTAGCGGGGGAACGCTTAGCAATGATGATATTCTGGAGCTTATCGCCATAGGGAAGAATACAATTGGTCAGGAGATGACCCTCTATCCGGAGGTTGAGAGTGTGCTGGAAAAGCTCTCTGCAAAATACCAGCTTTCACTTGCCACAAAGGGCGACCTTAAGGAGCAGGAGTCAAAAATTGCCCGTTCCGGTCTTGAGAGATACTTCTCACACATAGAGATAATGAGTGAGAAGAACTCCGAGAACTATATGAAAATTGTCCGTCGGCACAACCTGGAACCGGAACAGTTTCTGATGATAGGAAATTCATTTAAGTCGGACATTCTGCCTGTTTTGGAGATAGGGGCAAATGCAATCTATATACCTTCAGAGGTAATATGGGCCCATGAGGTTGCAGAAGAGAGTGAACATCCGAGGCTCACTAAGGCAGCCAATCTTAATGACTTATTAAATATATTTGAGATATGATACCATTCTTACAAAACAGAAGTTACAGGAGGTTCCATCAGGAGGTGGAGATCTCGTTTGAAAATCTTAAAACCATGGTAGAAGCTGCAAGGTTGTCGCCATCGTCCAGGAATGTCCAGCCGATTAAATTTTTCATTAACAACAACCGAGGGATGAACGACAGGATCTTCCCAAATCTTGGTTGGGCAGGATATCTTAAGGAATGGGACGGCCCGTCGGAGGGAGAGAGACCTTCGGCATACATAATTCTCATTCACGACAAAAACATCTCTGCCGGTTATTCGTGTGACAACGGCATCTTTGCCCAAAGTATACTTCTACAGGCGGTTGATCTTGGTTTTGGCGGTTGCATGATTGCATCTTTCAAAAAGGATGGCATCTCTGAGCTGCTCCACTTGCCTGAAAATCTCGACCCTATAATGGTGATAGCCCTTGGGAAACCAAAAGAGATTGTCATTGTGGATGAAATTAAGGATGGCGACGTAAAATACTGGAGGGACGACAAACAGAATCACCATGTGCCAAAACGCACACTTGAGGAGCTTATCTATGTTCCAAATTAAATTTATAAAAGCTATTGGTTATGAATATTGAGAAATGGTAGTATATTTGCAGAATAATATAGCAACCCCACAACGTATTAATATAGTATACGGGCGCTATAATAATATAGTAACACCTCGATTACATCAAGCCCGGATAGTATCGCCGGAGATTCAACTAATTGGTATATCTCTTTCTGGTATTTTGTTGCCGAATATGCAAATTCAAGATTCGGAGATAAATGGAGCCTGTCTCCAGAACAATCCCTGTCATTTTATAGCGGAAACACAACTGTACCCAGACAAGTAATAATCAGGATTGCAAAAAACCAAAGCAACGTAGTAAATCTTTTACATGAAACTTCTGTTTTATTCTTTAAGGCAAATCTTCCAAATTCAATAAATAAAGACTCACAGTTTAATCTGAATCTGTATTCTCTTCCGGAGGCATTGGTAGAGAGCAGTCCGAATTTCTATAAAATTGATAATATTTCTGCAAGATCGTGTTTGTCATTAATACAGGACGAATCAGAAATATTAAAGATATTGTTGGAAAAGGGGCAGACAACAAAGGCCGGTCGCCTGGCGGGAGCTTTCCGCAATATTGGAAATGAAATTGCTGCCAATGAAATTGTAAACGTAATGAAAAGATTGGGATATGATATAAGAGAAGAAGATCCTTTTGAAAACAAATCGACAATTGGATATTCAAGAACATCTTCACCCTATACTATCAGATTAAAGCTCATGTGGAACTCTATGAGAGAAGTAATAATTAAGAACTTCCCAAAATCGGAGAACACATACACAGATATAGATAAATGTATTAACCAGATTAGTGCTCAATATAGATTAGATGCATATAACTCGCTATCAATTGAGGGTTATATTGTAACAGACGAATTAATTGAAAGAGTAAGGAGTGGAAATTGGAATCCGGATTCTGTCTCTTCAGACACGGACCAAAGAAATGCAATGGCAGCAAGAGGATACTGGCAGGCTTTTGAAGCTGTAAAAGACAGTGTCAGGACAATATTAAAAGGAACAAATGCCGGAGAGGTTGTCAATAATGAATTAAGAACCTGGTATCGTGAATTATTTACTCCAAGCGTTACAGTCGGATTGTTAAAACCATCGGATTTAGCTGGATACCGAACCAGTCAGGTTTACATCAAGGGTTCATTACACACTCCTTTGAATCCTGATGCATTAAGAGATGCAATGCCTGTTTTTTTTGAATTGCTGATAAATGAACCGGATGCACGAGTAAGAGCAATTTTGGGACATTTTATTTTTGTCTATATTCACCCCTATACGGATGGCAATGGCCGTATAGCCCGTTTTATCATGAATTCTCAACTGATTTCGGGAGGATATAACTGGATAATAATTCCGGTTGAAAGAAGGGTCGAATACATGGCTACCTTAGAGAAAGCTAGTGTAAATGAAGATATTTTAGAATTTACCCTGTTTATTGCTTCTTTATATTAATCGATCGAATCATACTTCACTTCAATTTCATTTTTCTGTAACCGGCTCCTGCCCCATTGCTTTAAGTATTTTCCTGCCCCCCTCTTCGGACAGCAGGTATTCGATAAATGCCTCTGCTGCTGCCCGGTTGGGAGCTTTGTCCAGAACAGTAACCCCATATACCATTGCTTCTCCTTTCATGGTAAGTTTTTCATCCGGTTTTGATCCTCTCACAATTGTCTGAACCCCGGCATAGTGTGGGTTCAATGTGGGGTCACCAAGATTAATGCTGCGCGGAAGTGTCAGGTATCTAAGGTTATGCTGCACCGCGACCGACCTATATAGAAAAATATAGTCTACTGTTCTTGTATCGAGAAGCGCCAGAAGATCTACCTCCTTAGGCCTCATGAACCGGTTGTCCTTTGCCATAATCTTATCTGCCAGACCAACGCTGCCTGTTCCCTTGGCGGCAAAATCTTTCTCTGCCAACTTAAGGGTGAGTACCGATCTGTAACCGCAAGGGTCAGCATCGGGGTCTGCCCTGCCGATGATTACATCGTCACGCAATAATATTTGAGCCCAGTTGCTGGTGTCAATCTTGTCTGCATAGGCCGACCGCTCCGTGTAAACTATAGACATCTCGTTTGAGGCAAATTGTATATTATTGGAGGCGTATTGCGGGACCAACAGCTTGTCAATTATTGAGTAGTCGGCCGATGCCATAATATCACACTCCCTTTTGAGTTCCGTAATCTTTCTTGCTGCATCTATACTCCCCGATGCCTCGCAGAGAACCTTTACATTAGGATGAATCTGCATAAATGAATCTGCAATTGCCTTAAACGGCATAGAGAGCGATCCAGCATGAAATATTATCAGATTACCGCTGAGCGAGGAATCTGAAACAGCTGTTTTTTTTCGGCCACATGAACTATTCATAGCAACAAATATTATTAAAATTGATACTATAAAGACTCTTTTCATGGAGATATAATTTGTTCTAAGTTATTAATATAGAGTAATTTTATTCAATCCCTTGATGGACCTGTCGGCAAACATGTCGCAACCGGCATAAATCGAAAACGTTTCGTGCCCCTTGTCATTGTCTTTATTTTTGCTTTTGTCTTTGCCTTGGGCTTTGCCCTTGCTCATTCCAAACATCAGCAATGGGTCACGCTGGTCGTTCCTGTTTGTAAGTTCCGAAAGTGAGAATGATGCCCTGTAGCCATCCACCCCCTCTATGCAGACAAGCCCCTCTCTTAAAGAGACCTCATCCTTTGGATAATATGGTTTCATTACATCTCCGAGCAATACTCCTGTAAATGTTTTTTCACCCTTGTATCCCATGCTGTGTCCATAATAAGTTGATTCAAAGCTTACGGACGGAAGATTTTCAGGCAACTTCTCAAGTTGAGCATATGTAGAATCCGGTCCGATAAGTTCCAGCTTCTCCGCATAGAACTTCTCCGGCCGTCTGTTCACTACGAACTTGCCCGATAGAGTCTTTATAACAATTTTTACAGGCTGAGATATATTTCTGACGCTTAATCTGTCGGTTCCCACAACCAGTTTTGAATGCTGCGGAAGCTTCCACATCTCCTTGGTTTTACCTGGTATTACCCTGGTGACGTTTTTGGCAATTATTATCTGGTATGTGTTTGAAGAGTAGAAAATTTCGCCCCAGCTGAATGTTGCAAACTCCCCTTTTTCGTTATAGACCTCAATATAGAGGTCAACAGGCGGATAGAAGTCGTTTTTGCTGCTTTTATCAATTTTTACTGAACTAAGAATATCGCAAAGTGCATATCCGTCGTACCTGAAGGCCCCCTCAAACATCAGGGTGTCTCCGCTCATTCTGGCCTCCTTTACTGCAACGGAGTGCCATGGAATATTCCTGAGTGAGATTCTGACATCTTTCTCTACCTCTCCTGTTATAAGAATCTCTTCAGGAGTATCGAGTGCAGTGGCCTTTTCCTGATTGAAATAGTTGTTTGCACCTGACTCCCACAAAAGGGTAGAACCGCTGAAGCCGTCTATATGCAGATATTTACATCCTGTCAATGCTATAGATAGCGATGTAATGATAATGAATGCCCTGAATTTCATTGTTAAAAAATTTTAACGAAGATAGCAAAAAACACTACCTTTCGGTTAAATTTACACTCTTAAGGTTAGCTATATGGACATTTTACCTCTATCCTTCCCAGATATTGAAAAGAGCAGACCGCTCGTTCTGGCCGGCCCATGCAGCGCAGAGAGCGAGGAGCAGGTAATGAACACTGCCAGACAGTTATCTGCACGTGGAATCAGGATATTCCGGGCCGGCGTATGGAAACCGCGGACTAAACCCGGCGGGTTCGAAGGGGTTGGTGAAGAGGGGCTGAAGTGGCTGTCAAAAGTCAAAAAAAAGACAGGGATGTACACCTCAACAGAGGTTGCGAACTCCGGACATGTAAAGGCGGCCCTTAAAGCAGGAGTGGATATTCTCTGGGTAGGGGCACGGACAACCGGAAATCCTTTTGCGGTACAGGAGATAGCAGAGGCGTTGACTGGTTCGGACGTAAGGGTGCTTGTGAAGAACCCTGTTAACCCCGACATTGAACTTTGGATTGGCGCAATGGAACGTTTGCAAAACAGTGGCATCAAACATATTGCAGCTGTTCACAGAGGATTTGGGTCGTACGAAAAGGGCCTCTTCCGGAACCTGCCCCAGTGGCACATCCCAATAGAGTTGAAACGAAGATTACCCTCTCTTACTTTGCTTTGTGACCCCAGCCATATAGGAGGAAGGTCGGAACTTATATATCCCCTCTCGCAGCAAGCGATGGACCTTGGTTTTGACGGGCTTATGATAGAAAGTCATTGCAATCCTGCTGTTGCGCTGAGTGACAAGGAACAGCAGATTACTCCGGAACTCCTGCATACAATTCTCAAGGCAATAATTATCCGCGAGACTACAGACGACTCTGAATCGCTGTATGAACTTAGAAGAGAGATTGACGAGCTTGACCAAAGGCTGCTTGATTTGCTCTCAAAAAGAATGTCTATAGCAAGAGAGATAGGCCGATATAAAAAGCAGCACAGTATGCCGGTGCTGCAGCCAAAACGTTACGAACATCTTGTCACCAACAGAGCCTCTCAGGCTCCGGGGCTGGAAATGGATGAGGAGTTTGTAAGGCAGATACTGGAAGCTATCCATGAGGAGTCCGTAAGGCAACAACTGGAGATTTTCAACAAGGGCTAGCCGCCGCTTACCAGATGTATGATCTTAAGGTCATCCCCCTCCTTCACAAAGGTTGTCGCATAATCTTCTTTATTAATAAGCTGGTCGTTTAACCTTACAACCAGCATTTTGAACTTAAAAGATTTCAATTCCATTATTTCTGAAACAGTTAGTTCCTGTCCTTTAAAGTCTTCCGATCTGTTATTGAGTGTGATTTTCATCTCGTGGCACGATAAATGGTATATACCTCATATTAAAACTCTTATAAAATATTTCAACATTTTTTAATCAAATCAACAGGCTAATATGGTCATTAATAACTATATGCCACTTATCGTGCCACGAGCAGCAGCTCCAGCACCTTGTCGGCCTGCATATTTGAGACAATGCCAACTCTTGGTGCAAGTGGAGGATTGTTTTCCGATACTTCGCTCTCTTCGTCTCCGCAGATGTACAGATTGCCCGAATTGACGCTCTTAAGCAGCTCCAGCCTCCCCCATCCTGCCATTCCAGATCCGGCAACAAGTGGTTTCTCCGGAAAATGGGTGAGCATGTAATTTATGAACATCTCCTTTTCCGAAGCATCGTCAAAAGCCTCTACAACAACATCGCAGGTAGAGTATATAAGAGAGATGTTATCTTCTGTGATTTTTGTGTCATGAACCTGTACGCAATCTTCCGGCTCTATTCTTGCCAGATTATCGGCCAGTGCGAATACCTTCTTCTGCCCTATCTGGTCACGAAAATAGAATTGTCGGTTTAGATTAGGCTCAGAGACAATGTCATAGTCAGCAATAATAAGCTTGCCTACCCCGCTTCTCAACAAAGAAACGGCACAATTAGAGCCCAGACCACCTGCTCCGGCAATTCCTACTGTTTTTTGTGACAAAACCGATCTGATTTGGTTAAAAGTTGGCATTATACAGGTTGTTTTGGTTACAATTTTTGTAAATTTACCAAATATTTGTAAAACAAAAAAACCGATGGACTATCAGGATATCAAAAACAGAAGAAAACTCATTACCTCCTTCCCGTACGAGTGGAAACCGATGGATAAAGGCTACAGCGACCAGAGTCTTTATGTGAATGTTGGGACAAATAAAGTGGAGATAAGAGAAATTGCCGCTGAAACCAAAGAGAAGTTCATAGGGGGAAAAGGTTACGGGCTAAGAATGCTCTGGGACGCAATAACGCCTGAAACAAAATGGCGGGATCCGGAAAATGAGATAGTGATTTCCGGCGGTCCATGTTGCGGAATAACTCAGTATTCAGGTTCAGGAAAATGCATTGTGGTTGCGCTCTCTCCTCAAACAGAAAGAATCATAGACAGCAATGTAGGCGGTCACTTTGGCCCCCATCTTAAAATTGCCGGGTTTGACGCTTTTGAGCTACAGGGAAATTCAGAGAAAGATGTAATTGTCTATATTAATGCAGTTGATAATGTTGTAGAGATTTTTGAGGCTCCTCAGGAACTGAGTTATGACTCTCACCTGTTAGGGGAAGAGCTTCTGGATATGTTTGCCGACAGCGAAAAGGACAAGATAAACGTATCTGTGGTTGCTTCCGGCAAAGCAGCAGAACATTCTCTTATAGGGATGCTCAACTTCACATTTTATGACCTTAAAAGAGGCAAGGTAAGGTTGAAACAGGCCGGCCGTGGTGGACTGGGTACACTTATGCGTCACAAGAATGTACGGGCCATAGTTGCAAAAGTGCCAAGGGTAACAGGTAACATAAATAACGTAGTTGATCTGCCGGCCATACAGGAGAGGGGAAAAAGGTTCAACAAAGAGATGCGTGACCTGGACGATATTCAGTGTCAGATGAGAAAGGTAGGAACCGCTCACCTTATGGGAGTTCTGGAGAAATATGACATTCTGCCTGTTATGAACTTCAAGTTTGGCGACCATAAGGATTGTCCCAAAATTGACCAGGAGGTATGGAAAAGCTACTTCACACAAGGAGTTCCCGATGGTTGCTGGATAGGTTGCAATATGTCATGCGCAAAAGGGGTGGATAACTTCGAATTGAGGACGGGCCCCTACAAGGGATCTAAGGTTATTGTGGACGGTCCTGAATATGAGAATGCCGCAGCATTAGGTTCCAATATTGCGGTTTTTGACCCAAGGGATATCATAGAACTTAACTTCTACTGCGACACATACGGTGTCTGCACAATAACATGGGGTAACATAGTAGGCTTCCTCATGGAGTGCTGGGACAACGGAATCTTGAATCTGGAAAGGACAGGCGGTATTGATCTCTCCTGGGGCAATGCCGATTCTGCCCTTGAGCTGCTACACCAGATGGCCAGGGGCGAAGGGTTTGGTCTTATCGCCGGTCTTGGAGTACGTAAGCAGAAAGAGATGTTTGCAGCAAAGGGGTGGGGCGACATTAGTTTCATGAATGACATAGGCATGGAAAACAAAGGATTGGAATACTCTATGTATCTTTCAAAAGAGTCCCTTGCACAACAGGGTGGTTATGCCATGACCAACAAAGGGCCACAGCATGACGAAGCATGGTTAATATTCATGGACATGGTAAACAACATGATTCCAACATTTGAAAACAAGGCAGAGGCACTCCATTACTTCCCTTACTTCCGCACATGGTTTGGCCTTGCCGGTTTCTGCAAGCTCTGCTGGAACGATGTGGAGCCAGCCGACAACTCAAAGCATGCCGAACCTAACAAGGTTCCCGAACACGTAGACAATTATGTTACAATATTCAAGGCGGTTACAGGGAGGGAGTTCGACAAGGAGGAGATGATCCGCCAGTCGGAAAGAGTTTATAACTTCCAGAAAATCTTCAATATACGTATGGGATTCGGCACAAGGGAACAAGACAAGCAACCATACCGCGCAGCAGGGCCCGTGACCAGGGAGGAGTACCTCAGCCGTCAGGAGAGGTATGACAAACAATTAACGGAGATCATAGGGATGGACCCATCAAAGATGACTCTGGAAGAGAAGATGTCCAAGGTGAGAGAGTATCGCGAAGATCAGTACGAGAAGCTTCTTGATGCTGTTTACAAACGCCGTGGATGGAACAAGAACGGCGTGCCTACAATGGAGCATCTGAAAAACATCGGGATGGATTTGCCTGAGTTGATTGAGGTTGTTAGTAATCGTCAATAAAATAAAATATTATGAAGATTTTTAATTTCGGAATCAAGTCTGTTCTCTTTGCTCTGCTTCTGGTAGCCGGCCTGAATCTTGGAGGGTGCAAGGACCCTAAGAACCCTTATGGGCTCGACATAGTGAGTTCCCGCGAAGCTTATCTTAAAAGCATAGCCGAGGATGAGAACAACAGGCTCATAGATCTTGAG
>Ga0074193_1001459_pt2 | contig 22415 bp, 21 predicted proteins | sample EPASupsiteHSE605_FD_64523 | JGI IMG/M metagenome (GOLD analysis project Ga0074193, IMG submission 64523) | Bioremediated contaminated groundwater from EPA Superfund site, New Mexico - Sample HSE6-05 | ecosystem: Environmental > Aquatic > Deep subsurface > Groundwater > Contaminated ... | reverse complement strand
TTGTCCTCCACGCCGTATTACATTCTTCTGGCGCATAATCTCATAGAGAAGAGCTCTTTCAACCCCTTTATGGGAGGATATGTTCTTAACTTCAACACGGGTACCCCAGTGGACTGAAACATTTGCATCCACACGCATCGCTCCTTCAAGGTTACCGTCAAAAACATCCAGATACTCAAGGATATTCCTGAATTTGTCAAGGAACCTTCTTGCCTCCTTGGGACTGCGCATATCAGGTTCTGTAACGGTTTCAATCAGAGACACACCTGATCTGTTATAATCGATAAGGACACCCTTTGACTTCTCTATGCTTCCGATGTGCACAAGTTTGCCGGGATCTTCTTCCATATGGGCTCTTGTAATCCCTACCGTATGTTCTCCGTCTTCTCCTTCAATTACTATTTTTCCATTGCTCACAATTGGAAAATCATACTGCGTGATCTGGTAACCTTTGGGAAGATCAGGGTAGAAATAGTTCTTCCTGTGGAACTGTGTCTCTTCTGCAATCTCTCCTTCAAGGGCAAGCCCAACTTTAATTGCAGCTTCCACCACTTTTTTATTGAGAACAGGAAGCGCCCCAGGAAGGCCCAGACAGACAGGGCAGGTGTGAGTGTTTGGGGCTGCATTATGATAGTCTGTAGAGCAACCGCAGAACATCTTGGTCTTAAGTTTATTCAACTGGATATGAATCTCAAGCCCGATTCTTACTCCGTCCGGATTTTCATAGACCATTTATGCCACCTCCGAAGGTCTCTTTGTGTGATAATCAGTATTTTGCTCAAAAGTATATGCTGCACGCAGCACAGCAGGCTCGTCAAATGGCTTTCCCATTATCTGAAGTCCTATTGGAAGACCATCAGTGAAACCGCAGGGCACGGAAAGTGAAGGAACTCCTGCAAGATTGATCGGGCAGGTATTCACATCCGAGAGGTAGAGAGTAAGCGGATCTTCTATTTTTTCTCCTATTTTAAAAGCAGGATTTGGCATAGTCGGAGCCATGAGCACATCAACTTTTGAGAGGGCTGTGTCAAAGTCCTGCTTCACAAGAGTTCTTACCTTCAGGGCTTTTAAATAATACTTGTCGTGATATCCTGCTGAAAGGGCATAAGTTCCAAGGAGAATTCTTCTTTTCACTTCTGTTCCAAAGCCGTCTGCTCTTGTTTTTGAAACCATGGCATGCCAGTTTTCACCGTTTGCTCTATATCCGTAACGTGTTCCGTCAAATCTTGCAAGGTTTGAGGATGCTTCACTCATTGCAATGATATAATAAGACGCAAGAGCATACTTTATATGAGGCATGGAAACCTCTTCCCAGGACGCTCCGAGATCTTCGCATTTGTGTATGGCGTTCCAGACAGCTTTTTCAACATCTGGATGGATACCTTCTCCGAAAAACTCCTTTGGAACCCCGATTTTAAGCCCTTTTACATCTTCCACAAGAGCTTTCTGGTACTCTATTTTACTGTCAATTGAAGTTGAATCCTTGCGGTCATAGCCCGCTATAACATCCATCAGCACTGCAATATCTGTCACATTGTTTGCAAGAGGTCCGACCTGCTCAAGAGAATTTGCATAAGCTACAACTCCGTACCTTGAAACCGATCCGTATGTTGGTTTAAGTCCAACTACACCACAGAATGCCGCAGGACAGCGTACGGATCCCCCTGTGTCTGAACCAAGGGCAAAAGGAGCTTCTCCTGCTGCAACAACTGCTGCACTGCCACCGGAAGATCCACCCGGTACTCTTTCAAGGTCCCAGGGGTTTGCAGTCGGCCCAAAATAGCTGGTTTCCGTAGAAGAACCCATTGCAAACTCGTCCATGTTAGTTTTTCCCAGGATTACTGCACCTGCAGCGAGAAGCTTTTCAATAACGTGAGCATTGAATGGCGGGATATAGCCCTCAAGAATTTTCGAACCGCAACTGTTTGGCAGTCCGACTACGGAAATATTATCTTTTATTGCAATTGGTATCCCTGCAAGAGGACCATTGTGCCCCTCGGCATCAATTTTCTTCGCCTGCTCAAGAGCTTTTTCAGAGACAGTTATATAACCGTTAATTTTGCTCTTTCCTATAACTTCGAGATACTGAGCTGTTACTTCTTCGGCTGAGTTTTCCTCAATTTTTTCTTTTACCTGTGCAACACTCATCCATTTTGCCATTAAAAAACCCTCCTCAGCCTATTTTCGGAACCCTGAAGGCTCCATCCTGCTTGTGTTCGGTGTTTGCAAGAACAACCTCCTGCGGGAGACATTCTTCTACCACATCGTCCCTGAACACGTTATAAATTTCAGCCACGTGGTAAGTGGGAGCTACGTCTTTAGTCGGCAACTCGTCAAGTTGTCCGAAGTACCCCAATACTGAATTAAGTTTTTCCATATATTCGACGTTTTCCTGTTCGCTGATCTCAATGCGAGCAAGCCAGCCGATGTGTTCTACATCTTCTTTTGTAATCATGAAAGTTCCTCAAAAATAGAATGATCCTGAATAAATACCGTTGGTTGCTGCATAATACAAATAGGTTAATGGGATAAATATATGTTCATCCCGAGTTCCGTCACCCGAGTTCCGTCTCGGGAGGACGGTGCCCTTTTCGCTACCCGAATTTCGTTTCGGGAGCACGACGCCCTTTTCGCTTCGCTCAAGAGGGCAAATTTGTGGTCAAAAGAAACCGGTTTTCACCTCTCTCAGAGGCTGATTTTACCGAATTCAACTTCGCGAGCACAGGGCCAGTTTCGCTGATTTTATTCTGGCAACGAGTAGTTTTTCACTAGCTTTCGAACGTATCTCTAAAATAGTTACTTTTTCTGTCTTCTGTTGAGGTCGTACATCTGAACTTTCTTCATCTTTGCGAGGTTGAGTACTTTTTCAAGTTCGTTGTCGGTAAGGTGTCGGGCTTCAATGTAGCCATTGTCTACGGCTTCATTGAAGATTTCATATCCAAGGGCTGAACGGGTAAGTACTGTAGTCCAGCCTCTGGGACTGCCAACTCCTCCAAAAGAGATGTCTGAGTTTTCAGCAGTAAGGTCCGTACAGAAACGACAGGAAGAGCTTCTATGCTCGTCAAACTCACTGAGTTCAAAGATTTGTTGTTTTCCTTCTTTCAGAGTAACCTCAAACTTTCCTTTCCGAATTTTCATAGAGTCTACGTTTTTCAGCATAATTCCATAACTTTCCAGTACTGCTTTGATTCCCTCATAGGAGAAGGTATCCATACAGAAGAGCCCAAGTTTGAGAACTTTTGCTCTCATGAAGAGATGTAGAAATCCATAGGAACTTTTCTGCATTTTAGTAACAGCATCAATATTACAACTTGTCCCTACGAACGCAATGCTATTCATTCCCTGTTTAATTGCGCTCATTAAAGCTTCAAGTGTCATTGAATGAGAATAGATGCTGCCACTACTCTCCAGGATTTCTTCCCTTGTTTTCGCAACTATTGGTACAGGTTTCCAGGGCTCTTCTTTTGAGCGGGTGGTAACTACAGCAGAGTCAATCAATCCTTCATCAAGGGCATACAAAAGCAGAGATGTCACAACTCCCCCATCCTGTCCCCTTATTTCTGGAATAGCAGATCTTGCTGCATATGCGAAGCGAAAGCTCCCTATAAGTCCCTCTTCTGTAGTGATGGTTCTCGGACACTGGTAGTAACAGACTCCACAGGCTTTACAGGGGCCTACCAGTTTTGGTGCGCCGTCCTCTATAGTTATATATTCACAACTTGCTGCACAAGCTCCGCAGAGAGTACATATGCCTGGTTTTATAATATCCTTTTTTAATTTTCCAAAGGAAATCTTCTCTTTCTCACTAAGATTTCGCTTAAGCCGAATTACACTTTTTTCTAGAGCATCGAACTTTTTTTTACATTCGGGACTGCAGAAATAGTAGCTTTTTCCCCCATAATCTGAGAAATACTCAGTACAGTCAGTTACTATTTTTTTACAAATAGGATCCAACGGCATTAAAAGCCTCCGATGAAGGTTACACGAATTTTAGGAATATCACCAGGTACAATCAAATGCGTGACTCACAAACGGATTAGATGCTTTCCTTAAGGGATGTTGATTTTGTGCCAATCAAGTTAATAGCTAATATTAAAAGAGTATATTTAATATAATTCTTTTTATAATTATATCTATCTTCTATATTTATTATCTTCTATAATTACAGGAATGTAATTATATTATTTTTGATTTTATACTTTTTAACTTTATATATCATCTATTAAAAGCTATCAGGGTGTTAAAGGATATTAGAGTACCGAAGGCCATTAGATAAATGAGTTTTGAGGACATTACTAGTGTCGAGTCAAACACAAAATGTCGTATAAAATCGAGTGCAGTTATTAGGAATTATTGAATCCTTGATGATTGACTTGACACTAGTGTTTTGACGGTGCACTCAGTTATTGTATTCTTTCCTTTCTCTTTTTCCTTCTTTTTCCTTTTTTTATTTCCCTTTATCCCCTTCATTTTTTTCTTGTTTTAGCTCCCCCTCTTCCTTTTCTTCTTGTTTTAGCTTCCCTTCTTCCTTTTCCTCTTGTTTTAGCTTCCCTTCTTCCTTTTCTTCTTGTTTTACCTTTCCCTCTTCTTTCATTTCTTGTTTTACCTTTCCCTCTTCTTTTCTTTCTTTTTTTATCTTTTCCTCTTCTTTTTCCTTTTCTTCCCTTTCTTTTTCTTTATTTTTCAGATAAATTTTCTTCTCATAGTAAGCCAGAGGATGGTTGATTTTTTCACACAGTCTGTCTCTACCTATGCAGTTTCCATAGGTTCTCATGGTGTCACATGCAGGAGGCTTGTATATGTTTCCTGTTGCGCCTGCAATATGCTCTATCTGGTAAAGGGTTACTTCTGCATCAAAATCAGGAGAAACATTGAAAAGGTTAAGAATTTCATCCACTGACATTCCTACGCTAAGCAGGAAGGAAGTCGTGGCAAAACGCATAGAATGGGCAAGGTTTACTCCACCCTGTATATTTGCAAGGGCATGGGATATACAGGGAGGAAAGAGTTCGGGTTCCACTGTGCCAAAGTCCGTTGTTCCGTATTTTTTCTTGTGGATTTCAAACTTGTCTTTTATTTCGGCAACATAAGGTGCACAGAAACTTGAGACTTCAGAAGGAATTTGGGGGATGGGAAATGATTTTTCTATTCTTTCTTTGATTGCTTCTTGAAGAAGTCTTACAAAATCTTTTTTCGTAACTACAACCATTCCGGATCTAAGTTCCCGGTTTGTTAATTTCCATATGGGTTCCCTTATTGAAGAGGAGAAGCGTATGTAATCTGCAAAATGCATACTGAACTGTAAGTCTTCAACTTCTGCTTGAATCCCAAAATCTTCCCCAAATTCAAGTAAAAAATCAGTACTTTCTTTTTCGAGCCATTTTGAGGCTGCTTCTGCTTCTTTAAGTGCATATCGCTTGGTGAATAACTGGTCATCCACGCAAGCAACTAAAATTTGAGCAAAAGGATAAGAGAGAGTTTCGGAAAGAAGCCAGCTTTCGTCTTTCATGAGTGGTTTTTCAATCTCTCCTTCGATGGACTGCATTACTCTTTCCATCCCGCGAGCTCGAGATCTCCGGAAAGCTGGTGAATTAAGTAAACTCTCTAACGAGATTCTAAGGCTTTCTACATAAGCAGATACTTCTGAAGCAAATGGGTAAAGAGCGATATGTTCTTCGTCCATTTCAGTCCGACTCAATTCTTGGAGCCAGGAGGTAAGAAATCCTTCCTGCACCGTTTGCAATCTCAAAATCTATGAGCATTGGGAAGTCTTTTCCAAGGGAGAGAGTAACTTCATTGACTTTGTTTGTGGGTTTGACTATATCGGTCAGATAATCCAGAGAGAAAAGAGAACATGCTTCGCCTGCTTTCAGGTCGATTAGCTGATCTCTGCCCATCTCGAGACGAACCTGGTCAGTATCGCCTTTTGCTTCCATATAGAATGTGTCGTCAGAAACTCCCATGAGCATATGGTCGCTTATTTTTTCGGCAGCTTTAACAGCACGCCTGAGGTCTGCACCGTTGAGAACAACTTTAGCAGGTAATTCAAGCTGTGGAACTCTTGGTTCTGCTCGAATTGTAGAAGGATCGAGAAGAGAAAGTGTATAAGACAGCCCTCCGACATCAATCAGGAGTTTGTGATTTCCTTCTTCAAGTTCCATCCGGACTGTGTCGTTCTTATCCGCAATTCCCAGCAGATCCATAATCTTATTCAGGTCGACTCCGATTTCACATTCATCAGCGTTATACTCATCGAAAGCAGATGACCCAAGCTCGAAAATTCCCATTGCAACGTTAGCAGGATCAACGGCTTTTACCGAAATACCTTCTGGTTTTATCCTGAATCTGACCTCATCTACAATTACAGCTAGTGCGGCAACCGCGTCTTTCAGAAGCTCTGCATTAATTGCTGCCTTAAACATGTTTCTTCTCCAATAATAAATTTAAATCTAACTCTTTATTACCCTTGAGATATATAAATTTCTTTACAGATTCCGTAATTCCAGCTCATTTAATGAATTAACTCTCCAAGTACGGTCAAACGGGTTTCTATAACTGGAAAAATCACTAGATTCAAACTCCCGGCAACTATATAAATCTTGGTCAGAAAACAGGACGGCTTCAGGCTCTGTTTAAAGCAGAAAGGAAGCTGTAGCCTGATGAATCTATTTTTTCGGGAAATGTACTTTTTTCAAGGGGGAATAGAAAGGTAATTAAATCTCAGTCGTATTCTCTCCAGGTGAATCCGCATTTCGTACACTTGAAGAAGCGGGTTTCGGATTCGTCAGCCGACCTAAGTTGTCTGAGCCACCAGGCTGCAGTATTATTTCCACATTCTGGGCATTTTGCACTTGTTGTCGGCAGGCCTGAAGTCTGCTCACCTTCCAGAACCACTATTTCGTGATCATCGATCTTGGCTCTCGAAACAAAGCTTTTTTCATCACTTTTTATAGGTATTATGTTTCCGCATTTTCTACACTCAAAATTTCCGTTTTTAGGAAACATCATACTTTTACATTTGGGACAGAACTGCATTAATATCACTTTTTGCGTCGTTTATAATTTTATTATGGTCAAAAGCCAGTTCAGGAATGGAATCAAGCTCAAAAAGATCAACGGAATCCGCGTCAGATCCGGATTTCGGTTCTCCGAATCCCTTTGCAAGGTAGCATACTGAAACGGTATGCCCTCTGGGATCGCGGACCGGGTCGGAATAGACTCCTACAAGTTTGATAAGCTCTACAGAAAGGCCTGTTTCTTCAAAAGCTTCTCTCGCTGCTGCTTTTTCTGTAGTTTCCCCGATTTCTACGAAGCCGCCAGGAAGGGCAAATTTTCCCTGATATGGAGGATTTTTTCTCTTCACAAGCACAAGCCTATTTTTAAAGAGTATCACGGTATCAACGGTTAAACTAGGAGTTTGGGGTTTCATAAAACGCCTTCGCATCTTTCTTTTTGGGAGATCTCTTTTTCCGCCACCAATCCCTTTCTGAATTAGCTTTTCCGGCAGGAACGCCAGAACAAAATAATATTATTATTGTACATAATGTAGAAATTCTTCATCTTATTTCAATTTTGACATTGTAAGTCATGTTTCTGTCGAGCAGAAAAGTTCCTTATACGGTTGCTTCTATTAAATGTTTTCCTCTTATCGAAACAAAAGTTTTTCATATTTCTGAAATTCTTCAATCTCTATATTTTTTATACAAATAAGGACATTTTTGTAAAGCTCTGTTTGTAACGTTATTCTTCTATAATAGGAATCTATTATCTTATTTGAAGGCTCAATTACTCGATATCATTATATTGATGTAGGTAACAATTCTACCTCTTCATCGGTATAAAAAGTAGCAATGGAGGTAATAGTTCTAAATCTCTTCATCAATATAGAAAATAATGATGGAGGTAAATAGTTCTACATCTCTTCATCAACATTGAAAGTAATGATGAGAGATAAGAGTTCTATGTTTCCTAACCAATATGAAAAGTAAAATCCATAAGCTTTGAATTCCTAAATACTAACGATTATAGACGAATTTGACTCATTCAAAATTTATGTAAAAATTTATTAATTATTTTATATAAGTTAACTTGTCACTCTCGGAAACTTCATAACTTGCCTGAGGCTTTCTTAGCTTTCATAAACAAGAATAATATTTAGAACTAAACTTTACCTCTGGCAAAAAAGGTGCGTGAAAAATGATAGAAAGTATACTCTGGCTCGCAGTCGGGTTAATGGTTGCGTCATCCGTCATCCCCAGAACCTCAAGGGTTCGTAAACTTGTTGGAGGGATTGGATGGGGTGTATTTTCCATCCACTGGAGTTATCAGCCTCTCCATTATCTCAAAATTATGGACTATGCCAATGTGCTACTAACAATAGTAGTAACTCTGTTTTGTCTACTTGTAGCGTATATCATGTTTCTAGAGTACAGAAAAGGTCCTCTAAAGATAAGAAACAATAGAGAAGTACTGCACTCGAAGTTTTCAGCGCAGGATGAGGCTGATTCCCTTGACATAACCTCGATGCTTACAAGTGCCAGTGCACTTGGAGCTCTAGTTTATTTCCCATTTGCGAATTTCGCCTTTCTGAACACCTGGATTATAGGAGGTGTTACTTCTCAGGTTCTCTGGATTCTTCATTATTTCGAGATTCCGGCGTATATGAAAGCCTGGAATATGATATCACTTAATGGGTACACAGTGGAAATCATTCTCGCTTGTACGGCAATTGAAAGCATTGCTCTCTTTATGGGGCTTATAGGTTCAGTGAGAGCTCCTCTTAACCGTCTGGCTATGGCTTTTGTCGTGTCAGTGCCCGTGATTTATATACTTAATCTTATAAGGGACATTTTCGTGGTAGTTGCTTATGGAGAACAATGGTTTGGGGCTGACAGTTTTATAATTGCACATAACTATATCGCAAAGGCGGGTTCAGGCATTGCCCTCTTTGTGATTTCATATGCAGTACTCCGGATTCTCCCCGAATTGTTCGGAATGATTGATGGCCTCTGGGTCATTCTTTCTATAGAAATGAAATCTCTTCTGCGCAGGTCTGAGGGGGATTAAGGTAAATGCTTGCAAAAGGTTCAGAACCCTGGCTTTTTACAGCTGTGTCTATTACTGCACTATTTGCGGTCCTCTCCAGGGCAATGAACAGCTCTCGTTTAAACTGCATTGCTTATGTAGCAATGGCACTGACTTTTTTTATGGTTCTTTTTTTTAGAGATCCAGAAAGAAAGGTTGAAGTTTCGGACACTTATATGATTTCCCCGGCCGATGGCACTGTCATAGATATTCGAGGCCGGAAAATCTGTATTTTTATGTTTCTCCAGAACGTACATGTAAATAGAGCTCCGATTTCGGGAAAGATTAAGCAAATAACTTACAAAAAAGGTGGATATCTTCCTGCTTACTGGAAAGACTCTGAAAGAAACGAGAGAAATGAGTTTATTATTCACAGCAAGTATGGTGACGTTAGTGTCACGCAGATTGCAGGCACAATTGCCAGAAGAATCGTCTCTTATTCTCAAGTAAATGATATAATCGAGCAGGGACAGCGAATTGGAATGATTCGCTTCGGATCAAGGGTTGATGTAACGATCCCTCATGACTTTGAGATCATAGTACGGAAAGGAGAACGGGTACTTGCAGGCAAAACCATTATAGCAATAATAAAAAATGAAAGGGACTTTTGAACATGAACGTATTTCAAATGTTAAGACTCCCGGACCTGGTCTCTCTTTTGAACCTTATCTGCGGAATCAGTTCAATTGCAGTAGCTGCTCAGGCTACAATCCAGGCTGCTATATCTCAAACTGCAGCTCATAATGGATTTGTTCTGGCTTTGATCTTACTTCTTATTGCAGCAATTGCAGATGGAGCGGACGGGTACATTGCCAGGCGATTTAAAGGAGGAGAACTCGGGGAACAACTTGATTCTCTGGCAGATGCAGTTTCTTTTGGGGTGGCTCCTGCTCTTTTAATATACTTGCAGTTCGGGCAAATAAACCCTCTTGTCGGAGATCCAGACCCTCTTGTTGCTGTATTTCCGATTTTCTACGCTATCTGCGGTGTACTCAGGCTTGCACGCTTTAATTCCATGGCTTCCAGTAAAACCGGGTTTGAGGGACTTCCCATAACTGCAGGCTGCGTTATGCTTGTTACATACATGTTATTAAGTGAAGATCTTGTCAAGATAGACTTCCTTCTAGCACTTACCCTTTGTCTATCTATTCTTATGGTGAGTTCGGTGAATTATCCGAAGATCAGGAACGTCAGGATTCTAGTTTTTGTAGCTTCTATTTTTGGTATAACTATGCTTCTCTATCTGTACAATATCGAATATATGCGAATTTTCTCAGTCCTACCTTTTATTCTGATGTTGATGTACATCTTTTCTCCTTTTTTCAAGGTCCCTCTATTAAGTAATCTGGGTAGTAAGGAATATCGAAATAAAGAATTTAGTGCCAGAAAAGAAAAACAGTAAAACTAACTTGTCCAAGACACTCATTAATGGATTTCCAGAAGGAAGTGATTTGTTTGGTTCAAGAAAAAGCAACTGACAGAGATAACGCACTCTTTGAGGCAGGAATTAAACTCGGAGCTCTGTATCATCAATTTACTGGCTCTCCTGTAAATTTGAGTACTGTTTCAAGCCTTGAGCAAGCTATTCAGGAAAGCATTTCAGTCCAGCCCTATGTAGAAGATATCTCAGTAAAAATCGATAGGGATATGCTGAAAAGTAAGCTAAACAACGAGTTTGGTTATTCTGAACTTCAGGGGCCTATGCTTAAAGTAAAAATAACTGTAAAATATGGCTCTTCAAGGATAAAAGTTGGAATGGAATATGACCCTGAACTAAACTATCCGTTAATGAAAATTCTAAAAATCGAAGAAATAAACGTTTGAAATAAAAGTAAATAAATGTAAGTAAATGTAAGTAAATGTAAAATAAACATAAACAAATATTTGAAATAAATAGCCTCTAAAATGTGGACTTAGAAAGTAGAATTTAAAATAAATACAGAATTAAAGTAAAATTGAAAAATAATAATTTGAACAGTAGAGAACTGAGGCTCTTAAACCTCGTTCTTTACAGCTTCAAAAGCTCTGACAATTATTTCATTCTGTTCCGGAGTCCCGACAGTTATCCTGATAAAACTATCTCCAGCGTCCCTGAAGGAATCACAGGAACGTACAATAATTCCTTTTTTCATGAGGTTCTGTGTAACAGCTTTTGCTTTTAAAGGGGCAACATCTACAAGTACGAAGTTTGCCTGCGAGGGATACACCTTAAAAGGAATTTTTTCTTTCAGGTATTCTCTGCCTTTTCTTGCGAGATCTATGCTCTTTTTACGGTGTTCGGTGTCTGAAAGGGCAGCAACTCCTGCTTTTAAAGCCGGAAGACTTACCGAAAACGGAGTTGCTGCTCTTATGTACTCTTTTGCCAGCCATTCAGGCATGATTCCATAGCCCAGGCGAAGACCTGCAAGCCCAAAAACTTTTGAAAAAGTTCTACCCACAACAAGATTGTCGTATTCTCTTACAAGCCCTGCAAGGTTCCTGTCCGCAAATTCGACATATGCTTCATCAACGAACACAAGAGCCGCGGTGTTTTCAAGGATTTTCCTCAGATCATTTTCTGGAAGGAGATTGCCTGAGGGGTTATTTGGTGAGCAGAGAAAGATTATCTTTGTCCTTCCGGATGCGGCCTCCAGAATCTTTTCAGGATCTATTGAGAAGTCCTGGTTTCTCCTGACAAAGACCGGCTTTCCTCCACATGCCCGTGCCGGAAGCTCATAATAGGCAAAAGTAGGAGTAGGGATAATGACCTCGTCTCCTCTTTCAATAACCAGCCTGCAAACCCCGTCAAGTAGTCCGTCCATTCCTGGCCCTGAGGTTATGAGGTTTGAAACCGGAAAACCTGTGTATTTCGAGAGAGCTTCTCTGAGTTCGATCGCGTCTGCTGAGGGATAAATATTTGCATAGGAAGCTACGTTTACCAGGGCCTGAATGGCCTTTGGAGAGGGTCCGAGTGGGTTTTCGTTTGAGCCGAGTTTGATAATTGAAGTCGGTTCAAGACCGTAGGCAGAAACGATTTCTTCAATAGATTTCCCTGGAACGTACTCTGCGATATCAAAGATTTCTTTTTTTATCAGTTCAGGCCTGCTCAAGAACATCAACTACCGTATCAATCTGATCTTTTGTAATTACAAGTGGAGGAACCAGACGGAGCACCGAGTCCGATGTGCAATTTACGAGCACTCCATATTCCCTTGCAAAATCAACGAATTGGCTACAGGGATGGTTTATCTCAACTCCTATCATGAGTCCTTTTCCACGGACTTCTACAACATCTTCCCTTTCCATATTCTTGAGCTTTCCCATGAAATAAGCCCCGTTATCTTTTGAGCGTTTAAGGAGTCCTTCTTCCCTAATTACCTCAATCGAAGCAAGTGCAGCTGCACAGGCAAGTGGCCCACCTCCGAAAGTAGAAGCATGCTGTCCACGCTCAAAGCTTAGTCCGTCCCTTGCCGCGATAGCGCCCATTGGAAAGCCTCCACCGATTGCTTTTGCCATGCTCATGATATCGGGTTCCACGCCAAACTGGTCTTTACAGAACCATGTGCCTGTCCTTCCAAAGCCTGTCTGCACCTCATCAAAGATAAGGAAAGTTCCCGTTTCGTCACAGATTTCCCTGACCTCTTTGAGGTACTCGGGGTTAGGGATATTAACCCCACCTTCCCCCTGAATGGGTTCAAGCATCACAGCTGCCGTGTTTCCCGAAATAGCCTGTCTGACAGCATCAGCATTGGAGTACGGGACAAAAGTAGTCTCGGAACTCACAGGAGGCATGAAAGGGTCCCTGTATATGCTCTTGTGGGTTACACTGAGTGCTCCTATAGTCCTGCCGTGGAAGGAGTGTTCAGCAGCTACAAAGGCACTTTTCCCGGAAGCCATGCGGGCCAGTTTCATTGCAGCCTCCACAGCCTCAGCTCCTGAGTTACAGAAAAAAACACGTCCCATTCCTGTAACCGAGACAAGGGCTTCTGCAAGTTCAGCCTGAATCTCTGTGTAATAGAGGTTAGAGACGTGCAGCAGCTTCTCAGTCTGAGCCTGGATTGCCCTGATTACAGCTGGGTGGCAGTGCCCAACATTGTTTACTGCAATCCCTGCTACACAGTCAATATATTCCTTTCCGTAAATATCCCGGACAACCGCCCCCTTTCCTTCTGAAAGTACAAGGGGCTGACGCCCATAAGTCTGCATTACATATTTTGAATCTTTTTCTATAATTGAGTCGTATTTTGCCTGTAAATTCTCAGGCTCTGTAACCTGTAGATTTTCAGGCCCTATAAAATTCTCTGTCAATTGGATCCCTTCATGAAACTTGTTCCTTTTAACTTGTCGGAAAGTTCAACGAGTAAATTCTGGAATATTTTGAATTTAACTCTAGGTGCTTTGAATTAATTCTAGGTATTTTGAATTTAATTCCAGGTGTTTTGAATTTAATTTATAGTATTTTTAAGTCATATCTAAATTTGGAGACCGAATAACTCAAAATGAATGTATTATTAAGATATTAAGATTTTTGAGTGCATTTTTCTTTGAGGTTTCAAAAAGTTTACAGTTAATTATCAGAGTCGAGTTCTGCTCTGCTATCTCCAAAACTCAGATAGCTCCTTGATCCCCTATGAATGTTACTGATCCTTCTCAAAAAAAGAAATTTTTTCTTCAATTCTTTCTCCATGAAGCATTAGTTAACTTATGGATAAGGTTTGCTATATCCTGGACTAAAATTCAGAGTAGGAGTCGGCGAACTCCGGGTTTTTCTGGGTGTCAAAGGCACGCAAAAGGACTCAAGCCGGAGTAATTACTCTCAAATTACTCTCCGGACTTCTGTTCTTTTCTGTAAATCCTGGATCCTGTGAAGCGTGTGGTTCTTTCTAAGGCCCGAGTTCTGGCAGTTCTTCTTTTTCTACCAGGCACAAAAATATTCCTGGCTTTGGCATTCAGGTCGAGAGGTAAACCAATTTCTATCAAATTCAGAGGTTTTACAGTTTCACCCTGTGGCTCACTCTTAGTTTCATCCTTAGTTTCATTTTCGGGCAACTCATGAGTTTCGCTCATAATTAATTTCCCTAAAGCATTGACCTCTGCAAGAACAGGCATTTCTGCAGCATCCCTTAAGAAAGATACTCCTGAAGGGGCTTTTATTGTACCATCTACTCTCGCGTTTTCAAGCAGTAAGACCGAGTTGGATTTTATTCCTCCGAAAACTCGACTGTTCCTGCCAATCTGTACATCTCCTTTTGAATAGAGATTGCCATAGACAGTGTTATTTTCCCCAATGAAGATTTTGCCTTCTGAGTAAATGCTTCCCTTTAGAGTCAGTTTTTCCCCTGTAGTGACAGCCTGCGCCCGAATATTTCCTGTTAATAGGCAGTTGTTTCCTATAACGGTTTCACCATCAACCTCAATAGTATCGTGGGAAAGCTTTGAGCCGGCTGGTATGATCAGCACTTTTTCAGCGGGTTCTTTTCCTTCAAAGCTCTGTATGTCCTCAGAATCATCAAAAAGTTCTTCTACGGCTTTTTCAATTTCCTCGCCTTTCCCGAGACGCATCATTTCCTTTATGTAAAGGAATAGAAAAATTATTACAGGAATCGGATTCCTTACTACTATCCATCCCTTGGCTTCGAATCCTCCCCTGATTTTAACTTCTTTTCCTACGTCCAGGTCTCCCTGTACAAGCAGTTTTCCGTCAATGGTTACAAATTCTCCCAGGTAGGCGTTTCCTCCGACCTCTACTCTGTTCCCCAGTTTTGACCACATGTCAATCCTGATATCGCTACTTGCTGCAATATCACCTGAGACGGCCACCCCTTCTCCCATTATAACAGTATCGCCTATCAGGCTGTATTCAATATTAGAGTGATTGCCGACAACAACGTCTCCCTCAACTGTAATTATGTTTGCTTCGATTCTGGTGTTATCTGGAACCAGGAAGTATTTTAGAATCTCTTCTGACTCTGAAATATTGCTCACTCTCCGGGAAACTGCTATTTTTTGGCTTTATTTCTTAAAAGTTTATTTCTTAAAAGTTTATTTCTTAAAACTTTATTTTTTGATCTTTCATTTTTGAAACTTCATTTTTGAAACTTTTACTTATTTAAATTTGAACTCAGGATTGAGGTTGCCTTTTAAAAAATCCGTTCTTCTAAAGTTAATCATTCAAAAATTACTATCTATAATATATTCTTATTCATTTTATCTTTCACTATAAGAATATTTGAGCAATATAAGTAGCGTTTTATACCATATTTAACTATATGTAAATTTGTGTAAAATTTTAAAAATTCAGATTGTATCATAAAATTTAACACGTTTCTCTTTTTCGATGTCTCTTTATATCCACGAGTTTTAAGAGTTTCCAGGTTCACTTCTCTTTTCCAGGTTCACTTCTCTTTTCTAGGTTCACTTCTCTTTTTTTGAAGCTACTCCTACTCTTATATCCACGGCTGCTCCACTGTTAAAAGCCAGGATCTCTGCAGGGGATAGAAGCAGTTGTCCTGTTGCGAGCAGTCTGTCAGTTTCATCCGTCACCAGTACTTCTTCTCCGGCCCTCAGTTCTGGATCAATTTCAACTACATGTTTTATAAAAGCAGTTTTACCTTTCTCTACAAAAGGAGCAGCTTCTTCTGAGACAATGACCCTGAGCTTCTTTTCTGGTAAAAGCCTGTGGACGATGGAAGCTCCTTCAATACTGAGGGTAAAAAAACCATCCTTTGCTCTTGCTGTAGCTATACGCTTTCCGGAGTTTAAGACCTGACGTACTCTTTTTGTTCTGGATAACTGGAACGTTGAGCCTTCAGGAAAAAGTTCTTTTCCGATACCTTTTCCAAACTGGTAGTCTGCTATCATGCGGACTCTGGCAAGTCTTTCGGTGTCATAATTCATAGAAGTACGTAATATATGCAGACCTTAAAGCCGTTCCGGTTATCTTGATTTTTCGGGAATGCACTTCTACATCTTTTAATTTTATAACATATTATATATTTTTAGTCAATCATCCTTACATCTCGGTTTTACTTATTTTTATTTTTATTTTCACTTTTCCTTCTAATGCAATTGTTTTTTTCAACAAACTGTTAAACTTTATTTATTTACACATTGATTTTTTCATTCTCCTATCTAGCAAAAATATTAAGAAGTAGAAGCGACAATCTATTATTAGGTTTACGAAAATGGAAATATGCATATATCAAGAACTTTGAGCTGCTTACAGTCTCAAAAAGGCAGGAGAGGGAATCCGCTTGATAGTCCGAAAAAATATCTCTATTGATCAGTGTTACGTGGATAAATTAAAGCCCTTTCTGGAAAAAAATAATGGAAACTTAAGTGCGGCAATAAGGAATGCTATCGAAACTGCCTCTCTTGCTCTAGCTGGAAGAACTGGTGAAAATGGAGAAAAAGCTTCAAGTAAGGTCTCACAAAATGCAGAGTTTCGCAACGGGTTGATTGAAAACGAGGAATTCCTTCTTGTTCATCATACTCTACTTGAATGGCTTATTAATAACACTTCCGGGTTACTGATTGACGAATCAACTATATATGAAATAATTAACCCTTATAAAATTAAAGAAATCCCTGAGCTTGTCAGTTATATAAACTCGCTCAATGAAAAAATGGGCTGGAAAATTAAGGTTGATGCGGAGTGTAGTCAGGGTTCAGAGCCGGAAACTGCAAGTCTTACCCTCTTAAATGGAAATTCCTGCTTCAGGGAAATTATGGCTCACAGCCTGGCTCTTTATCTGGCAAAACAGATGAAGCTGGATGTTCAGGGTCTATTCTGCAAATCAAACGTAACAAAAATCTACTTTAAAAGGTTCGAGTTTCTTGAGTTTCAAAAAGTTCCTAAAGGGTTTGAGGAACATTTTGGTTGTATGGAAAGTACTTTCCAGGAAATTCAAAAAAAACCGGAGTTCTGGAAGAATCTTATCAAAACCCACAGGCAGCAGAATTACCAGCGGCTTAGCATGCAAAGAAAGACTTTCGAAGCTTTTGTTTCAGGAGATCTTCCGTCCATAGCTGAATTGAGAAGAAATTTTGAGTTGATTACAGGCAAGCCTCCTGCGGTTTTTACCCTTGCCGAGCATATAATTATTTTTAAAGAAATTTATCTCACGGACAGAATAGGAAGTGATATAGAAATCTGCACGGAAAAGAACAGGGAGTATGTGAAACTAATTCACGATTACTCTGACAGAAAAGTATGTGAATCTATTACAAAATATTATTCTAATGTTTTCAAGTCAATTAACCACTCTTTTAAAGTCACCACTAGCCCTCATATGATTCTGTTTGAGTTTGGAAAAAACCTTGTTTCATCCAATATTTGTCCGGAATAATGAATCTCGAACACTGACATTGACCCCTACTTTCTTTATTCTCTAACATTCAGTAAGATAGATAAATTCATATGTGGGATTCTCCTATCCTTTTTTATGAGTGACGTAATTTTGCTCTGGGACTGCCCTCTTCTCTTTGAAAAACTGTTTGTGGAATATGGGCTTGAATGTACTCGTGCTCTCTCAACGTCCCTTGGTACTCCTTATTTTCCTGCCTGCAAGGTTCTGATTTTGCCGACAGGTTTTGCAAATAAACAGTATACAAAAACAGGTGTAGGACTTAAACACGGTCAACGCTCCCTTGAAAAATTTGTGACAAAAGGTGGGACTCTTCTTGTTTTCAGTCCTCTTGTCCCGGAATACGAATATGAGTGGCTTCCTTTTTCTCTGAAATATGTAATGGAAGAAAATTCATGTACGCCTCAACCTGTGGGTAAGCACGAGGCTCAGAAACTTGTGGATATTGCCCCTCCTGTCGGATGTGACGGTTACTTCGCGGAAACCGACGCTGATGTGGTATTAACTGATTACAGGGGCAGACCTATAATGGTCGTAAAAGAAATTGGAGACGGTATGGTCGTTGCAACCACAATACATGAGCTCCCTTCAGCCGGATTCTTTGAGTGCAGGGTTGCATGTACAAAAAAGGTAAAAGCCTGAAAAAAGAAGAATTAAAGCAAAAAATCAGAAGTAAGCAGAAAGAAAATTTTTAAGGAAAAGTAAACAGCTACAGGCATAATTACTTTTATTCTTCATTTAATCTTTTTTACATTTTTGTCCTTTTTGTACTGGTTACTGAGCCTCTTTATTTCTTCAGTTTCGTTTTTCAGTTTGATTACAAATAAGCCGAAGCAGGGCTTTGTGAACTGGAATATAATATCGCTCCCTGAAAAGCCAACGGGGGAAGCTGTACCCATGAGCATGAGCTCTTTTACTTTGTACCCACCAGGTACAAGGTATACATTCTCTGAAATTTCCATTATAAATTTTTCACACTCTTTGAGGGTTGTATTTTTCAGGAGAATCTCATAGTTATACTCGCTTAAACAAACCATTTTTGTACCTTTTGTTATTTTTTCTTTGTATATCCAGAAATGTTCTGTTAGTACCCTGTTTCAAGTGACTGCTAGTTTAATTCACAAGTTAAAACTATGAGTGGATGGTTAAGAGACAATTCATTTTGAGAAACGATGTTAAATTCTCTGAATAACAGACATACACAAACGGAAGTACTTGAGAATATTTTTATACTAAAGAGAGGGAAGTCCTTTAATACCTTCATGCCAAGAATTCTGTACAAATACTAAATTTAATTTATACCATTTATATATTTTTTCTTTTTACAAACTAATTACATATTATCAATCAGTTAATTAGTACTTTAGATACATTAGGAATAGAAGTATGGAAAATATTGTTGAAGCTGATTCAAAATTCGAAACCATTCCTCTAAATCCCATATTCTGAATAGTTAATTGGGCTTCAGATTATGGAGAACAGTTCTAAAACTTTATCAATTTTTGAGAAACAATTGGTTTTGGAAAGAGCTCTTGAACCGTAATATTCCCGATTTCAAGAATTTCCCTCCAAATATTAATTGCAAAGATTAAAATTCAGGATGAGCCCTAAATCTTACAGATAAAATACCTAAGAGATGAAATATAATGACCGGCGCAAAAGTACTTCTTATGATGGGATGTCCCGAGGTCCCAATTCAAACCAGCATCGCTCTGTATCTTTCCAATAAGCTGAATAAATCAGGATTTGACGTAACTGTTGCTGGGAATGATGCCGTAATCAAGCTTTTAAAAGTTTCTGATTTTGACGGTTATTATGTAAAAAAAATGGTTAATCTCGATAAAACCCTGGAGGATATTATTGAGAAAAGATTAGATTTCGATATATGCTTTGCCTTTATGCATAACGATTCCGGAATGACTTTTGCAACGACAATGAGTGCCATTTCTCAGGCCAAAATGTACTCTGTAATTTTTGGCAAGAACGCGGAAGCTCTGGAAGAAGCCATCGAGTTCGACTGTGTGAAAATAGTTGCAAAAGATGTTCACAATCCCACCCGGCTCAAGAATAAGCTGGATACGGTAATGGAGGAGATGGTCAAATGAGCTGTATCGAACAGATGAAGTATGAAATCCTTCTGGAAAGGATAAGCTTCAAGGAAGCCAGAGAGTACATTGAGAAAAACTCGGATGAGGTTTACTACGTATCTCCCGGATACAAAATCTTTAAAGATTACTATATAATAGGAATACCGCCCATTGCCGTGGGAACAAAGGGCAATGCTCTGGTTTTTCCCTATACAAAGCCCTGCCATGGGAGCTTTGTCCTGAGCATAGAAGATGAAGACAGCATAAAAGAGATAAATCGGCTCAGAGAGACGGGAAAAGGAAAGGTGACTGCTTCAGTGAAGAAAGGTAAATCTCCTGAAAGTTCTAGGGCACCTTTAACCAGCTATGGGGATATGTGGAAAAAGTGAAGTCTAAGAAGCTGGCCTTAATCAAGATGACAGAAAGGATTTGAAAATAGAGAAAAGAATAGAAGATTTCAACATAGAAAAATAGAATTTTCCTCTTATTTTTCTCTCACTTTTCTCTAAGCCTTCATAATCGTATTTTTTCTTTTCACTCTATTACCAGGTCTTTTACCCTGATACCACTTTCTACAATTTTTCCTACAATTTTTCCACCGGTAATTTCTGCAGCTTTTGCAGCATCTTTTTCCGGCAAGATAACAAGAAAGCCCATACCCATATTGAAAGTTCTGTACATCTCAAGATCTTCGACTCCCCCTTCTTTCTGCAAGAATTTGAAGATTTCCTGGGGTTCAAGGGGATCGTAAAAATCAAAACCGAGTTTTGTCACTCTTCTAAGTTTCAAAAGTCCACTGCCTGTTATATGGGCAAGCCCATGGACTTCACATGCCTTCAGCACATCAAGAATCTCAATATAAATTCTTGTTGGAGTCAGGAGATCGTCTCCGATCGTTTTTGAACTGTCATAGGGACAGGGATCGTGATAGGAATATTTTGATTTCTCAATGATTTTCCTTACAAGAGTATAGCCGTTACTGTGCACGCCTGTACTTGGGACACCTATAATCACGTCGCCTACCCTTACTTTCTCTCCCTCGACAATCTGATCTTTCCTGACAATTCCAAGGCAGGTACCTGCAAGGTCAAAACCCTTAATTATCTCAGGGAGGGTTGCGGTTTCTCCACCGACAATTGACATTCTGGATATTTCCGCGCCCTTTACCAGCCCTTCTCCTATCTGGGCGGCAAAGCCTTCTTCGTGCTTTTCCAGGGCAAGATAGTCTACAAAGGCTACAGGTTCGGCTCCTATGGCCAGAAGGTCGTTTACATTCATTGCGATGCAGTCTATGCCTACGGTATTCCACCGCTGCATTTCGTTTGCAATAAGAACTTTTGAGCCTACCCCGTCCGTTGTCAGGGCAAGGGCATATTCTCCGAAGTCCAGAAGCCCTGCATAATGGCCTATTCCTGTAAGGGGAGCTCCTATACCTTTTCGAACGTAGCTGAGTTTCTCAATAAGGGTTTTGACGGTTTTTTCTTCTTTTTTGATATCTACGCCTGAATCTGCGTATGTTAAGTGCTTTTCGCTCATCTTTTGCCCTTCCCTGCTTGTTTTATAGCTGTTTTTTAATTCCGTTTCCGTTATATAGTTCAAATTCATCATGCAAGGTTTTGACTGTGGCAAATGCGTCATCTTCCCGCACTACGAAAGAGATATTGTACTGGGATGAGCCCTGGCTGATCATGATAATATTAATCATCGAGTTTCCAAGCGCTCCGAAGACCCGTTTTGCCACGCCTGGAGTTCCTGCCATACCTGCACCTACTACTGCAACTACGCAGACATTTTTGTCTGAAGTTATTTCTTTTACGATTTCGTAGTCGAACTCTTCATGCAGGGCTTTTAATGCAGTTTCCACATGTGACTCACTGATCACAAATGAAATATTGGATTCAGAAGAGCCCTGGCTGATCATAATAACATTAACTCCTGCTTTTGCAAGCGTTGTGAAGAGCCTTGCTACAGTCCCAATGGCTCCTACCATTTCAGCCCCTGAAATGTTGATGAGGGCCACGTTTTTAATCAGGCTTACGGCTTTTACAACATTCTTGCACTGGAACTTTTCCGCAACTACAAGTGTACCAGGTAACTCTGGCTCAAAAGTATTCTTGACACGCACAGGAATGTGTTCGCGCATAGCAGGCTCAATCGTGCGTGGGTGCAGCACGTTTGCCCCGAAGTACGAGAGCTCCATGGCTTCGGCATAAGAGATTTGCGGGATAGTTTTTGCCTCAGGCACTATTCTCGGGTCGGTAGTCATGATACCGTTTACTTCTTTCCAGAGCCATATCTCATCGGCTTTCAAAGCTGCACCCAGGATAGAAGCTGAGAAATCAGACCCACTCCTTCCCAGAGTGGTAATAATTCCCTCCTCATTTTCTCCGATAAATCCCGTAACCACAAGAACCTGTGACTCAAGTCTGCATTCAAGTCTCTTTTTCACAAGGTCGTAAGTTTTCTCCAGAGGCCTGGCATTTCCGTAATCCGATGATGTTATAATCCCTGCTTCTCCACCTGTGAACTCAGTTGATTCGATTCCAAGTGAACGGATAGCTCCTGACACAACAGGAGCAGCCAGGCGCTCTCCGTAAGAGCAAATGTAGTCAATTGACCTTGGAGTAAGCTCACCAAGATAACAAATTCCGATCAGGGCTTTTTCGAGCTCGTCAATGCGGAGGTCAAGAGTCTGGATAACTTCTTTTGCGACTGTTGGATCATCAATGGCTTCCTTTACGGCCTCATGATGTTTGTTTGTAATTTCTGTTTTAAACTCTTTCACAAGGGCAACTTTGCCTTTTGTCGAGGCAAAGAGTGCATTTTCCAGAAGCTCATCGGTTACTCCACCGAGCGCTGAGGTTACTACCACGATCTGGTTGCCTTCTTCACGGTACCC
>Ga0074193_1001851_pt1 | contig 22419 bp, 20 predicted proteins | sample EPASupsiteHSE605_FD_64523 | JGI IMG/M metagenome (GOLD analysis project Ga0074193, IMG submission 64523) | Bioremediated contaminated groundwater from EPA Superfund site, New Mexico - Sample HSE6-05 | ecosystem: Environmental > Aquatic > Deep subsurface > Groundwater > Contaminated ... | reverse complement strand
TCGAAGAGTTGAAATAAATGCAAAAGATAAAGATGATCGGACTCCTCTTCATTATGCTGCTGCTAATGGTCATCTTAGTGTTGTTGAATATCTAGTTAATCAAAAAGCTGATATAAATGCAAAAGATAAAGATGATTGGACTCCTCTTCATTTAGCTGCTGAAAAAGGTCATCTTTGTATTGTTGAATATCTAGTTAATCGAAGAGCTGAAATAAATGCAAAAGATAAAGATGATCGGGCTCCTCTTCATTATGCTGCTAATAATGGCCATCTTAGTATTGTTGAATATCTACTTCATCAAGGCGCTGGTTTTCGATATGGAATTAATGGCCAAAGTTATCTTCATTTTGCTGCAGCAAATGGTCATCTTCGTGTTGTTGAATATCTAATTAATCAAAAAGCTGATATAAATGCAAAAAATAATGATTATTGTACTCCTCTTCATTTATCTGCTGAGAAAGGTCATCTTAGTGTTGTTGAATATCTAGTTAATCAAAAAGCTGATATAAATGCAAAAAGTCAATGGGTTGATTTTTTATATTTAGTAAGACTCCTCTTCATTTTGCTGCAGCAAATGGTCATCTTCGTGTTGTTGAATTCCTCAAGAGCAAAGGAGGAATAGAGTTTTACCAAGAAGAAGACGACTGGGAGGAAGAAAGCCTTGATGAAGTAGTCATCTTTGAGGAAGAAAGCTTTGATATAAATGCAAAAAATGCAAGTTTTGAGTTTTAATATTTGATTGGACTCCTCTTCATGATGCTGCAGCAAATGGTCATCTTCGTGTTGTTGAATATCTAATTAATCAAGAAGCTGATATAAATGCAAAAAATAATGATTATTGTACTCCTCTTCATTTAGCTGCTGAGAAAGGTTATCTTAGTGTTGTTGAATATCTAGTTAATCAAAAAGCTGATATAAATGCAAAAGATAAAGATAATCAGACTCCTCTTCATTATTCTGCTGAAAATGGTCATCTTAGTGTTGTTGAATATCTAGTTAAACAAAAAGCTGATATAAATGCAATTGGTTATAATGTTGAGTTTTTATATTTAATGAGACTCCTCTTCATTATTCTGCTGAAAATGGTCATCTTAGTGTTGTTGAATATCTAGTTAATCAAAAAGCTGATATAAATGCAAAAGATAAAGATAATCAGACCCCTCTTCATTTAGCTGCTGAAAATGGTCATCTTAGTGTTGTTGAATATCTAGTTAATCAAAAAGCTGATATAAATGAAAAAAATAAACAAGGTGATACACCTTTGGGATTAGCAAATTATGATTCATTGGGAGTAGCAAGGAAATTGAATGTTGTTAAATTCCTCAAGAGTCAAGGAGGACAATAAGTCAGAAGAGGATTAAAAAACACATTCATTAGATTTTTTTAATATGTTATCAAGAACTGGTTTTGAAGGTAACATTGATGGAGAAAAATAGAGATTACATAAGGGAAAGCAATATTTGATGGAAGATTCCATTCTGGAAATCAGTAGTATCAACTTTGTTATCAATGATTTCTAAAGTTGATCATTCAACTTTCCATGACTCGACTCTATTTCTATCATTTATAGATTAGGATGTAATAGATACCTTTCTTTGTTAAAAATCAAACATAATACCTGAATCCGGGAGATTTTGACTGTGCCAGACACTATAACATTCCTCAAAACATTTTAGGACTATTTGAACAATTACAAGATTATGTTACATCAATATCCCCAGAAGCAGCCAAATTCCTTCCAAATATCTTAGTTAAACCATTAAAGATTCCCATAAACAGATCTGACTTCAAAATATATTCGTTTCTTTCGTTGGCATTCATATTTTGAAGTAATTTGTCATATTTGGCTTGTATCAACATGTTTTTCTCCTCTAACATATATTCTTTTTCTCTGTGTTTATTATTATGTTCTCCAATTCTAACTTTAGCTTAGATGATCTCTGATTTCAATTCTTGAATAGTAATATCTTGATTTTCTTTCCGACTATTCATCAAAGAAACAATTTACTGAATATTCTCATATAATTGCCTGTTTTCAATTCTTAATGATTCAAACACTCTTTGGAAGGATGATAAAGAATGATTGTTGTCTTGATGAGAATTATAGAGTCAAAATTAGAGATTTTTGTTTTTCCAAGGTGAAAACTCGAAATCAAACAATTATTAGTGCTTCAAATAATGTTAATTGATCTCAATGTGAGAAAACTCTAGAAACTTATGATGAGAGTAATTTATATACAGAGAAAGCTGAGATTTATTCTTTTGGAATCGTTTTCTGGAGCTTGCAACATGTGAGTATCCATCCTCCAATAGCGTCCAACCCCTGAGTAATAAAACTATACCAGTTTTTCTCATTCTTTCCAATTCTATCACCTTTTTCCGAGAATAAAGGCGAGTACATAATTATCTTATCCACATTAATATCTCTGAATGATATTATGGAACAACTGAGCTGATGAGTTCCCTATATTCAGCTTAATCCAGGTTTATACGTTAATAATTGTTTTGAGAAATGATGAAACCTACTGAGAATTTTACTCGTAATATATATAATCTAATTGGTGATGAAAACTACCTCGAAGCAATAAGAGTATTAGAGATCCAAAAAACCACATTCCCTGATTCTACCGCTGTTCATTCTTTATTGGCATATTGCGCATGGCAACTAGAAGATTATCATATGGCATGTCAAGAATATCTTAAATTAGTTGAACTTAACCCTAAAAAAGATAGGTATAAACTTAGTTATGCACATTCACTTTATAAAACAGAGCAATATTATGATGCTCTTAGAGCTACTTCTTCAGTTCAAGATCCTGAACTGAAATCAGAAGTTCTTTTACTCCAAAGTGCTCTCAGATATGCTGAGAATGATATTCAATCTTCCAAATCTCTTTTGGCAACGTCTGATCAAGATGACATGGATATAATGATGGATAATGCATGCATTTTATTTAAAGAAGACAGGTTTGAGCAAGCACTTGAAAAATATGAGAATATCAAAAGAACACATGGTTTTATTCCTGAAGTTGCATATTGTATTGCACTTTGCCATTATAGGTTAAATAGACTGTCCGAAGCTATTCAAAATATCGCTGAAATAAAATCCCAAGCAGGAAGAAGCCATCCAGAGCTTATTAGGGCGTTAGCTGGTGATACAGTTGATTTCGATGCTCAGGGGCTTATTTCGAAAGCAAGAGAAACATTTTTAGTAGAAGGGGTTAATCTTTTGGCATCTATTGAGTATGATCAAAAGCATTACAAAGAAGCTCTTTCTGCTCTTCAAGAATTACCTGGCAGATCTGAAGAAGAATTAGACCCAATCACTCTTCATAATTTAGCCCTGTGTTCAATGGATGAAAATCCTGCAGATTCATTTACCAAACTCAGTTTTCTACTAGGCCAAGAGCTATCTCCTTCAGAAACATTTCGTAATCTTCTTTTAGGCTATTGCAAATATGATTACACATCATTAGCCGCAGATTTACTTGCTGAGTATTCTGAGATGGCTGCTACAACAATGACATCTCAAACATTAGATTTTCTTGATGCACTGTTATTGAGTGCTCAATCAAAGGAAGAAGCATATCGGAAGTTTGACACTATTTGTAAGTCAAAAGCAGATATAATAAGAAAACTTCTGAGAGCTGTTGAAGAAGCAAGAAAATCAAATGATGATGCCTTACAGATGCAGCTTACTATCGAATTCGAAGAGAATGTGAATGAAATGATACCAATTTTGATGAATCAAGCAAAGATTTTTTGGGATTTAGAGAAATACCAACTTGTTGAGTTGTTACTTATGAAGTATGCAGAGTTTTGTTCTGATAATAGAACATGGAAAATGAATCTAGCTCATACATATTTTATGCAACAAGGTAAAATGGCCAATGCGATAAACCTTTATGAACCATTAGTCCTTGGAGAGGAATCATTGGTTGATGTCGAAGCGATAGTTGTAGCTAATTTATGTGTTGCATTTGTTGTTACCGAACAGAATACTTTAGCTGATACCATAATTAATAGGCTAACAGACGATGAAAATATGAAAAAGAAGATAGATGAAAAAGCAAAATTGTATCACCTATCAATTATCCATCTTGTGATTGGCACCTTGTATTGCGCAAACCACAACTTTGAATTTGGTATTGAATATATATTCAAGGCTTTCAATCCATTGCATGAGAAGTTGAGCGCAGATACATGGTTTTATGCAAAGAAGTGTTTGAATGAATTGATTAGATGCTTAAGTAACAGATCATATGTTATTGAAGACCCACTATTTGATAAGATATTGATGTTTTTGGATAATGTTGACAAAAACGGTAAGAAGATTGAGTCAATTGTTGATCTCTCACATTCTGTTGAAGAATCCAAAGAGCACCAAACAATTAGTTTCGAATCACGTGTTATTAAGTCAATGCTACTCAAATTCTACGATTTCTAAAACTACAAATATAAAACTTTTATACACCAAGGAGGGGCTCAACATCTGATCGGGAATGCTTTTGGGGCTCAGGTGGAGGTGGTTCCTTTTCTGTGGGAGGCGCTTGGTGTGTTATCTTCTTAGGATCTTGCGCAAATGATTTCATATTCTTTTCAACTTTTTGGGCAGATACTTGCTGAAAGAACTGCGCCCGATGCATTGATCTCCCCGATGTCAAATGTTGTGCCATCAAAGAAAGGAAAGGATCAAAAACAGAAAATAGATCATCGCTGCTCGCACTTGTAGGAAGTGAGGTATTTTCGGATTCATTTGAATGCAGATGTGGTGTGGTCAATAAATCGCTCTTCGGGGCTTTGAATGGGGGTGTTTCATCGTCAGATAGCTGCATTTTGATAAATATTTTCGGTTGTTCTTTCATGGGTTTTTCAGGCACGCAAAGAAATTTAGTATTTATCCTCCTATTCAATGGAATGGTTAAAACCCTGATATTTACATGTGCAAGAATACAAGGTTTATCAATATTGACCATTTGATGTATGTTTATCTTTACAATAGATTCAACGCCAGGAGTTAGTTCATATTTAACAATATTCTTTTTGAATTCCACTGGCTCTGCCGTAACAGTTTTCGTTCTATAAACAATACCCTGGGGATTAAGCGTAAAAGATAAAAAACACGGCTTAAATGGCTTTTTGGGATCGCTGGTGCAATCAACACGATAAACTTCGATAAAGAGCTTCATAATAAATCTGATCTTCAGAAATAACTTAAAAATTGATAAGGAATTTTTGATTTTTGTAAATAAACGATAGACAATTTTTATCCCTTTAAGGGGTATTTTCACCCCACCTTATTAGCCTTGGGGGTAATTCGATTTGAATCCCATCATCAATGCTATTGAGGCTGAAGGGGATGTAATTACACTCGATACCGATTCGTTTGCAGAACATGACAGGAAAATCAGTGCCGAAGAATGCTCCATCGTATTTTGACCCCGTTTCATATATGTCGTGACAGCGAGGACAGTAGCACTTCGCTGTGTCGATTCCTGGCGTAGTTGTGGTTCCGATTGGCAAAAGCGGTTGATTATCACAATTTAAGCGCGGGCACTTGCCAAAAATGTGTCTGGAGTACAGCGTTTTCATTGCAGCAATCCCTTCTTCTGTGAGTATGTATCTTGCATGCAACAAACCATATAGTAATTGACACGATTCAATAAGTTTTACGATTTTATCCTGATCATAATCATCAACAGAATAGTTTTTTCCTCGAACAGCATGAGAAGCGTGAGAAAAATGTGGAACATGCTGATTTAGTCCGTAAAATGATACTTGTGATTGCAAGAAATTTTCATCAATATCAACCATCCAAGATCCTTCCATTTTATCGTAGAAGTAGGGACGAATATCATTACTTGTGCGAAATCTCTGATCAAAGAAACTCATATTGTGTTTACTAATCGTTTGTTCGTTATCCAGAGTATCATCATGACTTCTTCTCCATTTATATCGAATCCTGAAACAATAATATTTCGCGATTTCACTGTCGGTGAAACCATTGAGATTCCATTTACACTGACGAATGTTTCTTTTAGTCGAAATACATATCAAATAAAGGGATTTGATCCAGAATATGCGAGTTTATTCACACTTGTTTCTTCCCCACCAGGATATATATCTCCTGGTGTCTCAGTTTCAGCTATTTTACAATTTACTCCAAAATACAATTCGGTGATTAGCTGTTATGCACATTTTGTTGCAAAAACCGGTCCTTTTGATATCAAAGTGGAATGTTATCCGAAATCTGTTAATATCCAACTTGAGCCATTTGATAAACTAGATTTAGGTCATGTTACTCTTGGGGAAGAAGCCGAAGGATCTTTATTAATTAGAAATGCTGGAGCACTTAAGGCTAATTGGAGTTTTACTACAGAAGCAGTTCCTGTTGAAAGCGGGTCTCTTACTCTCGAAGAAGCCGAATCTGCTATTCAGTTCTCTGTTAAGCATGGATCAATAAGTGGGTATTCAGCCCTTAAGCTTAGAATCAATTTTCATCCACAAAGACCAGCTGGTTTTCGTTTTCTTCTTCGTTTTCGTTTCACATCTCCTGAGAGTTTATTTGATCCTTTCATCAAAGAGGTAACTTTGGTAGGAATCGGTGCTGATCTTCCTGTTTTTCTTGAAAAAGATAGAATCGATTTCGGTGTTTGTTTTTATGGGGAACTTTACAGATCTTCGATTCAAGCATACAATAGGAGCCAGTTATCTCAAAGGTTTTCTATTGATATGCCAGAGCATTTAGATGAGTTTGTCGAGTTTGTTCCAAAAGTGGGGTTCATTCAACCCCACTCTTCATTGACAATAAGTATCAAGCTGAGAGTCAACACTCGATTTCATTACACTTTTACTGAAATGAATCAAATAGCAGATATCCCAATCAAAATCCAAGTAATTAACCAGGTACTCCCTGTTTCTTTTTCAATTACATTGATGCCATCTTATTCAAAGTTATTATTTGATCCACCATCTTTGGATTTTGGTACCTTTACCACAACGGAATGTAAGCAACTTTGTTTAACAATGAAAAGCAATATACAGATTCCTGTGAATTATGGATTTGTTCGTTTGCCAACGGGGGTCTCTGTTCAACCTTTTGATGGTTTTGGTTTGATTCTCCCCAACGAATCAATAAATGTTGATATCAGCTTTCATTCGTCTATACCAAAGAGGCATGAGTTCGAGATTACTGTTATTACCCTTCAAGGGTCAAAATTCTCAATCCCCTGCGTTGCAAACGTTGTTGTTTCACCAGTTGTTTTCTCAGCCACGAATATTACTTTTGAGGCAACCCCATTAGGAGAAGAATCAAATTTCATTTTGAATGTGATTAGTACAAAATCCCAACCAGTTGATATTGAATTTGATGTACCAGGTGATTTTGTTTTTGATCCAATGGTTGCTACATTGCTACCAGGTGTATCAACACCAATATTTATTAGTTTTAAGCCATCTGTTCCATACCATACACCCGAAGAAAAAGTTGATTCAGAGTTATCAACTGCAAAAAGCACAACAAAAACTAATAGAAAACAATCAAAAACAAGCGGCAAAGAAAAGGCGAAAACTCCAGTTAATGACACACCAAGATCTGCTCCATCAAATATTGTAAGGAGTGATTTTGTTTTTAAGATTCATGAGCACAATGTAGCATGCTTTTGGAAATCTGGTTCATTATCAGGAAGACATCATATTATGATTAATGCTACATCCGTTTTACCAACTTTATTTGTTTCCTCTATAACAATTGATGGACAAAAAAAGGGGTCTGATGATTATATAGATCTTGCACTGCGAAAAGTAGATTATGATATAGTTGCAATTGGCCAATATAGAGATGCTCTCATATCCGTAAAGAATGCAACAAAAAAGAATGTATCCATAGTTTCTGAATATGATGTTGGTTCTTTTGAAGTGTTAACCCCAAGTTGTCAGATCAAAGCTCAGCAGTCCACAGTTATCCGAGTCAGATTCTCCCCATCAGCCAAAGTCTCATTTGTTGGCAAACTAGTCATTAAAAATGCCAATAGAAAGAACAATAGAATAACGATATCCTTAAATGGTCAAGGCGCAGCACCATCAATAGCAATTTCACCAGATTCTATTGATTTCGGACATGTATTAATAGGCCATTCTGTGACTAAATCAATACAGATCAAGAATAACGCTTCATTTGGAATGAAATATTTATATAGACTCAAACCAACAAATGAAATGCACACAAAAAATCTCAACTTAACAGAGTCTTTTAATGTCGAGAAGAATAATGAGTGGCTAGATTCTGATAGCACAGGTCAAGCATCTGTCACATTCTCTCCAGACCATGATAGTTGTGATTTCCAAAATGTTCTTGTTGTATCAGCGGGTGAAGATGGATTGTCACGAGATGTTCCGATTTCTGGATGCTGTTGGCCATACTTAATGTTTATACAAGGGGGTACTGAAGAACCAAGACAAAGAACTGTTTTTGACCACCCAGCCCTCGACGAACCTTACTTTAGGAGCATGGTTATGTGTGATATGACATGGCCGGGTCCAGGTTCTCAGACAACACTCATCATTGGTATTGCCCAACAAAATGAGGAAATTAAGAAAGTTAATGGGGATTTTGTTATAGATTCTTTTTCTGTTTCGGGGTTCTCAGTTTCTCCAATGAAAGCGCAAATAGAGTCAGGAGGTGTTGTAAAAGTACATGTTGAATACTCGCCTCCTGCTAGTAGCCTGCTTCAGGTAGGTCAGTGGATAGTTGTAGAAACCGCAATTAACCTGAAATGTGGGGAGTTCATAAAACGAGTCCCAATGAAGCTAAAATGCTTGATCAATTTGCAACAACAAGCAGATCTCACTATACAATCAAGAAGGGAAGGAGTTAGAACAGGAAAAAAGAAATCGAGAAAATGATATGTAAAAATTTTATTCCATCAAGAGTATTTACTCAGCACGCTCAACAACGGTGGCTGGCTCAGCAAGGACAATTTCAACGTATGATGGTGGGGAGCAGTATGACTTTACACGACCATGGGCTTGGTGAATACGCCTCCAGCGGAATTCCTTAGCACGATTGCATTGAACATGAGCAACTACAAGTTTGTCAGTTTGAAGTCCTGGCTTTTGAGGAGCAGCAGCAAGGGCATTCTTAATCAACCTGATGAAAACTTTAGCTGACTTCACTGGCCAACGGGATTGTGGGCAACCCCATTCATGACCTTGTGCATGGTGTGCTATGCCTCCATTGTAGCGGAAGAATGGAACGGCACGTTGGTGATTGCAAACATTTTCAAGATAAGTAAGGGCTTCTTGGGCCTTCATTCCCTTAATGGCGCGGCCAGTTTCGAACATTGGCTTGAAGTGAACGCGTTCTTGATCAGCACAAGCCTTTAAACATTTTTCGTTGTTACCAGTGAAGGTGTAATGTTTTCCCATTGTGAAAAGGTCGGCCAAAACCGCCATAAAGTATTCCAATTCAGAACATTACAAACAACGATAAATAAAGTTGTCACCAGATCAGGTTTACTTTGTAGACTGGAATCCTGGTGGCATGCTCCTCTTCTCATTTCTAACAGGATTTTCCAAGTTGGATGGATAAAACTGAGGGCGGTGTGTGTGATCTGGTACTTTTTGAGGTTGGGCTTGCTCCTTTGGTGGGGCTACTACTTCTTCCTTTTTCTGCTGTGGGTATACAGTTGGGAGATCCTTTGGTTTAGCTGGCTCCTCTGTCGGTATGGACTTAGTATCGTTTCTATAAAAACTACCGAAGAGTTTGAGGTTGACTCGAGTATCTCTAATTGATACTGGGAAACGAAGGACTGGTTTGGCAGGGGCGTTCATTGTAGTTTCGGTTGGCTTAATAACACTCACAAAATCAGTATTTGGTTGAGGAGCTGGCTTTTGCTCAGCTTTTTGCTGTGGCTTAACTTCTGGCTGTGGAGCTGGCTTTTGCTCAACTTTTTGCTGGGGCTTAACTTCTGGCTGTGGAGCTGGCTTTTGCTCAACTTTTTGCTGTGGCTTAACTTCTGGCTGTGGAGCTGGCTTTTGCTCAACTTTTTGCTGTGGCTTAACTTCTGGCTGTGGAGCTGGCTTTTGCTCAACTTTTTGCTGTGGCTTAACTTCTGGTTGTGGAGCTGGCTTTTGCTCAACCTTTTGCTGTGGCTTTTCTTCCTTAACAGGTTCTTTCTCAATTTTAATTGGAGGAAGGGTAATACTAAGATCGACACTCCCCCATGGTGTTTTAGTTGCTGCTGCTGGATTAATCTCAACCTTTGGAAGGGGCATAATTCTACTACGCTGTTGTATTGGTTTCTGATTATTCCTATTCTCTCTCTTAACAAAGGTTCTATTCTCTTGCTTTGCTTTCTGTTTAACACCATCTTTCTTTGGAACACGCCCTAAAAGAATATCTATCACTTGTCCTTCATCATGAGTCTCCTTTAATAATTCTACAATTTCTTCATATTCAATATATGGAAACATTGCATGTATGCTGTCCGCAACTGCACTCATAGGATGGTAAAAATAAATTCAGAGGTTTCTGGTCGTTTATATAAACTTCAGAAATAGTCAGACAAAGTGGCCAGTGTCACTTTCCATAAACATGATGTAAACACTAATCCAACGGTTTCTGGAGTGTTATACGATGACTATACGCAACCCATCTCCTGGATACCGGATTGTTCTCATTGGGGATTCTTCTGTTGGAAAGACCTCTATTATTAACAGGTTAGTTAATCAAACATTCAATTATGATGAACAGACTACAGTTGGTGGACTTTTTTGTAATTATCGGGAAGAAGTAGACAAGACAAAAATCGAAATGCAAATATGGGATACAGCAGGGCAAGAGAGGTTCCAAAGCCTCAGTCCGATATATTACAGAAATTCCTCTGCTGGGATTGTTGTATTTGATGTTACCAATTCAGCATCCTTTAAACATCTGGACAATTGGATTAGCAATTTCATCACCCATGCTGGAAGCGATGCGCTTGTTGTTATTGCGGCAAATAAGAGCGACCTCGTTTCAAGTTCGGTTGTAACTTCAGATCATATTTCTGAATGGCTTAGGGATAAGCATTTCCGATTCTTCGAAGTTTCTGCCAAATCAGGGTCAGGTGTAGCCGAGCTTTTCAGGTATGTTGCTCAAGAGCTTAATAAAGTATCTAAATCTCGTGCCCCAATTGTCACTCCTGGGGTATCCTCTCTACCTAAACCAGTGGAGGAACAAGAGAAATGTTTGTGCTAAACTAAGTGTTAGAAGAATTTTTAACAATTTAATCACTTTTACAATGAGCAATAATAATCCTCCTCCTTTTCCATTTCCTCCTATTAATAATGCAGGAAACAGTCCTTTCCCGCCTTCTCCTTTTACAGGGTTAAATACGAATAATAAATTACCAGGGCTATCATTTCCACCCATTGGGAATCCTGGCGAGAGTGTTAAGAATGATGGCGACTCTGTTAATTCTACATTAAGGAAATTAGGGGCACCACCACCATCACCTAGTTCTATTCCTTCTTTTTCATTTCCGAAAATTGGTGATGAAGGATCCAAGCCTCCAAGTTTACCTGTGTTTACATTTCCATCAATCAATACTTCTGGAGGAAAAACAGGGAATGCCCCAGTTCTCTCGTTTCCCCCTATTGGGGGAAGTGGAACATTATCTGCTCCGCCTGTAGCTTCTTTTCCTCTTAAAATAGGAAATGAATCACGTATCGAAGAAGAGGCACCTAAAACTGAGGATTCTTTAGAATTAAATCAACCATCGAAACCACTTCAATTCCCTACTCCACCAGCTAATAATGAGAACAAGTTCTCCTCGCCTCCTCCATTGCAATTCCCAACCCCACCAGCTAATAATGAGAACAAGACAGCTCCTGCTCCATTGCAATTCCCTACACCACCAGCTAATAATGAGAACAAGTTCTCCTCACCTCCTCCATTGCAATTCCCTACACCACCAGCTAATAATGAAAACAAGTTCTCCTCACCTCCTCCATTGCAATTCCCGACTCCACCAGCTAATAATGAGAACAAATTCTCCTCACCTCCTCCATTACAATTCCCGACTCCACCAGCTAATAATGAAAACAAGACAGCTCCAGCTCCCTTACAATTCCCTACTCCGCCAGCTAATAATGAGAACAAGTTCTCCTCGCCTCCTCCATTGCAATTCCCAACCCCACCAGCTAATAATGAGAACAAGACAGCTCCTGCTCCACTTCAATTCCCAACTCCGCCAGCGAACAATGGAATCAAATCTCCTCCTCCATTGCAATTCCCGACTCCACCTGCAAATAATGAGAGCAAGTTTTCATCACCTCCACCATTACAGTTTCCAGCTCCTCCTGCAAACAATGAGAACAAGACATCTCCTGCTCCATTGCAATTCCCAGCTCCTCCAGGAATTACTCAGAACAAACCAATACAGTTTCCCACCCCACCATTTAGTGTTCAAAACAAACCCGAACCTGCACAGCTTCAGTTTCCATCGCCAAATACCAGTGTCGCGATAAAACCAGGGACTCAATTGGCATTTCCTTCGTCAACAACAACAAACCAAACAACAAGTACCGTTACACCTCTTCCTCAAAACAATCCAACATCATCAAGTCCTATTGTTTTTCCTTCAGCTAATAACCTACCAACCATTTCTCCAATTAAAAGTTCAATTTCCGAAGTAATACAGGAGAACAAACAAGCTGAGCAGGTTGAAGAGAATGTTGATTTTGAAGCAGAAGAAGAGGCAATCGAAGGATGCGAAGAGGATACATTTGGAGAAGAAGAAACTCGCTGCTGCGAAGAAGATACAGCCCAGGCTTTAGCAGAAGAAGATGTAGCTGATGCCATTGAAGAAGATATCGCTGAAACAAATGAAGAAGAAGTTGCAGAAGATGAAATAGTTGAAGAGGAAGAAGAGGGAGAACCCTTCTCAGTTCAAGACTCTCGATCTCTTCTTTGGAGGAAGAGGGTGATCTTAGAACCTCCTCAAGTAGATGACTCCCATTTAGAGACCCTATACAAGCAGAAGTATGATCTCTCTGTGTTATACAACCAACTAAGAACAACCGGATAGTGTTAAACAGGTAAATCGTTTATCGTTAGGTTTATTATGGAACAGTATATTAAGTGCGAAGATCTAGGGGACGGAGCTTTTGGGATTGTTGCAAAGTATCGACATAAGGTTTCTGGCGAGTATTTTGCGATTAAAAAGTTGAAACAAAGATTTTCATCTTTTGAAGAGTGTTGCCAGATGAAAGAGATTAAAAGTTTGCGAATAATGAAACACGAGAATGTGGTTCAACTTCATCAATTTTTTAGGCTGGAAGAGCATCTTTATATGGTGTTTGAGCTATTAAATGGATCTTTGTACAAAACAATGAAAGAGCATGATGGACCTTTTAGCGAACCTGAGATTAGATACATAATATCTCAAGTGCTTAAGGGGCTTGCTTACGTTCACAAGTGCGGATTTTTTCATCGAGATATGAAACCTGAGAATTTATTATGGGGAGGAGATTTGTTGAAAATCGCAGATTTTGGTTTAGCCAGAGAAATAAGGAGCAGGCCTCCTTATACTGAGTATATATCAACTAGGTGGTATAGAGCTCCAGAAATTGTACTTCGGCACGAGTTCTATAATTCTCCTGTTGATATATGGGCAGTGGGTGCAATAATGGCAGAACTATATACATTAAAGCCTTTGTTCCAAGGATCATCTGAAACAGATCAGCTTTTTAAAATATGCTCTGTTTTAGGTACACCAAATCAAAACAACTGGCCTGATGGAGCTATTCTTGCTGGGAGACTCAATATCAGGCTTCCTCAATTTGTATCAACTCCATTAGCATCAATTTTACCGAGTGCATCTCCTGAAGCAATAGATCTTTTATCCTCAATCCTTCAATATGATCCATCACTTAGACCCAGTGCTTCAAAAGCGCTCAAACATCCCTTCTTTAGTGGACCAATGCAACCAATTAGAAAAACACCAATATACGTAATGTCTGCAAGCAAAGCGGAGAAAGTTTCTTCAGAATCAAAGTTTTTGGAAGATGAGTCGGTAAAAGTTCAAATTAGTAGCAATCAAACACCCAAGTTCACTTCCACAAATAATAGACGGGTTATTGTCGAGAATGATATTGATATTGATAAAACAATTGATGAAATCTTAGATGACTTGCTATAGAGTAAATACATTATGTTTACTTCTTGAATGATATTGAGTCTGTCATTTCATCCCAGTTTTCCCAATTAGCAAAGAAAGCTCTAGTTTGATTGATCATCGGAACGGGCGCTGTATCAGCAGGTGTCTGACCACTAATGTTTCTTATGTTTTGATCAGCACCAGATTGTATTAAAAGCTTAGCAACGCTAAAATGTGAGTGTGTTATAGCAATATGTAGTGGAGTGGAACCATTATTGTCTTGAGAATCTAAAATTGCTCCAAATCCAATGAGTGACATCGTGAATTGGATTGAGTTGTGTTTTGCAGCAATATGAAGTGGTGTTGAGCCATCTTTAGCCTTTTCATTAATCTCAGATCCGTTTAGAACGAGAGGATCAAGCAGAGATGAAAGAGATGATTGGGCAGCACAATGAACAGGAGTCCAAAAATTCATAAAGAAACACCAATAATATCGAAAGATAATTACTATTTTTTGCATTAACATCTCCATTTCTAGAAATCAAAGCCATTAATATGTCTGTATTCCCATTAAGCGCAGATAAATGCATTGGTGTGTCCTTATAACATGATTATTACCATCATTTTCCATTAAAAGAGACTATTCGAGATATTTGGATCAGCTCCATTGTTTAATAACATTATGACAGAGGAAAGATGATTGTTAGCAGCAGCGCAATGAAGAGATGTCCAAAAAATACCGAAATAACACCATTAAATATAAATCAACATCGCAAGTAACAATATTTGCATCTATTTTTCCTAGAAAAAACTGAATACATGTTAAACTCCCATAGGCAGCGGAGATATGTAATAATGATACTGGTTTTCTCCATTTCCCACAAAGCGGAAACTCATCAATAGAGGGAGGAGAACCTGTTACTAGCCGATTCACCATATCTAAGTTGCTAGAAATAACATATTGGATGAGTTTTTCATTTTGTTGAACATTCATTATCTTGTTTAAAAACCAAACAAAAATCATCAAAAAGGGAGAAAATCTCATAATGAATAGTTGTACTCATTCCCTCAGAATATCACATTTTTTTTCTCCCATTTTCTGTATTTCAACATATTCCCATTCGACAAATCTGCATTTTTCGAGGTCTATTCTATCATATTCTGCAAATTCATTTTTTCGGAGTAGTTTTCGGAATAATAATGCGTTTTTTTCAAAATGCAGATTTAATAAGTTTTTAGAATCACCTATTCGTATTGATGGTATTATATTTACTCAGGAAGTATTTTTTGGGTCATTTGGTTTGTATTATGATGATTCAATTGCGTGTGAGCACTGTGTGTTTCATGATTGTTCATCAAATTCGAACGGTGGATCTATTTTTACTATATCTCCATTATATTTAACCAATTGCTTATTCAAAAAATCATCAGCCATGTCGGGCTCAGGAGGCTGTGTGTTTTGTCGGGACTCTCTTGATGTTAAAAAGTCATCATTTTTATCTTCAAACTCATTACACAAAGGAGGTACAATATATGTGGATTCTGGAAACTCTGTTTCTCTGTCTTTAATCAATAACCATCAATCCCAATCTTCTGGATCATGTTTTATATACTCTTCTGTGAAGAGAATGGTAACCCTGAAGCATAGTAATGCATCAGAATGCTGCAACTTTAATAGCCCTTATTCATGTATTGTCAAAGATAGTTCTTTGATCATGATAGGAATGTTGATAGTCCAAATCTACACAACAAATGGACCACCAGGATTGTTCATAATGAATGCTGATAGTTTTTCTGTGGAAAGTATGTTTGCAGTTGAATTTATGACTGATTCCAGATATGCTGAAGGTTTATGCATTTATTCCAAAAACTCCAAATCTAAGTCTTATATAAGGTGCTCGTATTTTCAAAAAACAGGGATATATGTTAAGTATTTGCTATATCAAGAGGATTCATCAATGATCATGTTGACAACAAACTGTTTTGACAAACCAGAAGCACAATCATTTCTCCATAATAGTTCATTCATAGTTGACGGAGAGTGCACTTACCTCAGCGATTGCATTTTTGGTGTTCTCGTGCCAGCTGAGGTAGGATACAAAAAGAACCCTACATTTAATAAGAATAAGTCATTTTTTGGCTTCTCATTCGCAAAGATGATGAAGAATCTATTATACCCCATATTTTTCTTCGGAGTTTGCTTTGGATTGTTTTTTAATCTGACAATGAGGAAAAAACTTCGAAGATCTTATAGCAAAAAAAAGAAAAATCCAATCATCGTTTAATTACCTGTGTTATAAATAAAATTTAGTTCTTCAATGGCTTTGAATATTCTTCTCCGAAATCATCTTCAAAAGGATCATCTGTATCTTCAAGCTGTTCGTGTGCCCAGAACTCGTGTCTCTTCCCAACGGGGTCTCCTATATCAGCCCTTCTCGAATGACGCCTCTCTAAACCGTGCTGAGGCTTTTTTGTGGATGTTTTGCTACTCATAAAAAAAAATAATCGGCTAAAATTTACTCCAGTCATCAGTGGTAGTACCTGTTGCATTGTGTTTTCCTGGTACCATCCATCCGTCCTCGTTGATCACCTTCCAAACGATATCCAAGACATCATTGTGGTGGATTTGCCCACCGTGGTTATAATCAGGGTTATTCACACGAAGGTCATGGCATATTAAGGGCAGCTTACCTATCCATTTATTGCACATGTAGAATAACCCCTTCTGCGAAATGGTATCATCTCCTGTTGTGTTGATTTTTTGATATGGTTTATCCCATCCATTCTTAAATACCAAAGTGCGAGCAGTTGTGAGCACAGAATTAAACAAGAAATATGTAGGTATTTCAATATCAATGATTTCATTTGATGGGTACTTTGATCCGAAATCAAACATCTTCAAGAACTTACTTGGAATCTTTCCATGGGCTTTGAGCAACTCGGGAAGATCTTTTGCTGTGTATTGTTCTCCCTGCGGACCGATTACAATCGGATCATCTCCATAAATATGGTGATTTAGTAGGTGCGCATGAAGGGTTGGCAGAGACAATGCAAAATCTCTGATTGACTGAGTATCATATTTTTCAGGCATGAAACTGATTTTTCCTTGCCAAAGTGTCTCAAGTGTATCGATTCCTCCAGGGAGAGAAGGACCATGAATAAGAATCCTTGATATATACTTTTCTTTCCATTCCTTTGATACAATCTTGGTGAAAAATGTATGGAGAGCCATACTACCTGCAGATAGTGTATATAAAGCAACTTTTTGGTTTCCCCCTTTCCTGTATGCCTCTTCTATCAAGTTTTTTAATTGCGGGAAATAGTCATCAATAGCAACAGGATTGAGCCTCCAGTCAAAAGGAGCTCCAAACATAGATTCTTTAATCTTATAACCTCGCTTAGCAAAATGATCAAATAAATAAACCAAATTAGGGAAGAAATGCTTCCCGAAAATGCCAGGATCAAGATATCTTATTGCTTTATCTCCTCCAAAATCAATTGTATAAATATTAGCTTCAGGTCTTGACCCAGATTTCTGCGATGTTTCATTCCATCCGCATTCCAAATACTCTGCCATACAATTTGTCATTGGTGGGATCAAGTATTTATCAGCAATCCAAATCCAATGGTTTTCCATGTTTTTTGAACAATACCAATGACTTCTTAAATCATGAATGTCTCCATATAGAACAGAACCGAGCATGGATGGAACAATGACAAATGGCCTTAGCGAATGAACTACAGATACAAATGAAAAAAACATTTAATGTTATGAAAAACGTTTCGGATGTAAAACAGTTAAAATATTTCTGACGATAATCAGGGTTTATTTGTGTTAACCTAACACCTGGCATTTTTAGATCTGAGATATTCGACAACTTGCTGCCGTTTATTATTTTGCGCCCATCTCAGTGGGGTAAAATTATTGCTATCAAGAGGGTTTATATTGGCGCCATTTTCCACTAGATATTTTACCACATCGAGATGACCATTTGAGGCAGCAAAATGAAGGGGGGTAAATTTATATATATTAACCGAATCAGTTTGTTTAAAGCTTCAAAGTCAGCTTTTTGTTCTGTTAAATATGTTACAATCGCCAAGTTTCCTGTTTGAGCAGCTTTATGAAGAGGAGTGTTGTGTTTATTATCTTTTACACTCCCATTAACATCATGTGCCAATGAATATACAACACTTGTATATTTGCCTTCTTCAATAGCCTTAAATATATCAGATTGAAAATCTTGGGGCTTATAGATTTTCATTTTTTCGGCTTTCAGTTCACCCTGGAGCTGCAAAATAATCATGTCCTTTGCGTCCAAATCAGAATTATACGTTTTAGTGATTTTTTGCTCATTTACAGCCAATTCTTTTAGCCTCTTTGACATCTTTTCTTGTTGAGCATTTACCTTTAAAAAAACTTTTCCAATTTCAGCCCAAAACTGAACAAGTTTTTTGTGAAAATGTTCAGTAAAACTATCAACCCTGGAACAATAATCCTTTTCTTTGGTAAGAATCTGTTCTCTAAACCTAATTTGTTGGTTTTTCAGATTTTCCTTCAATTGAAGCATATTTTGCTTGAGGGTTTCATTCATCTTTTTCAATTCATTATTCTCACTATTTATTTGTTGAGATTTTTGTTGAATAATTTCATAATGCTTATAAAACTCATTTAGTTGTTCGAGATTGTTGGAAAAAAAATCACCACACCCATTTTCTGACATGATCCCAGCGAGTGTTACCAAATCATTGATACTTTTGATAGGTTGAAACTGAATCATCATAAGAAGAAAAAAAGCTTTTGTCCCATGAAAATCGATACACTTTTTAAAAAATGATTCCATGAGGGAAACTGAAAAAATGGTATTGCTTTTTTGGAAAATATGTATTAATATAGGAATCGAGATTTGATACAAATCCGATACTTCTACTAATGAAGGAAGATTGTCTAATAATGATTTTTCATATTGTGATATATCGAAATTATCATTGGCCTGGTTCTTAAGAATAGTGGCAACAATAGACTCTGGAGAAATCTCACTTATTAGGGCCCAAAGAGAATTACATCCAAGATATCTACAAAGCCCGTGCACTTCATCAACATCAATTGATTCTATTTTCCTAGTTCGATAATGAACTAAGTCAATGAAAAGCTGAAAAGATTTTGATGAACAATTAAAATCAACAACAAAAACCTCATTTGGGTTGTTAAAAAAAAACTCCCTGAAAACTGAGCTTTGAGAAGATAGGCACTCCGTCTTAATGGGATACAATTTATCCATATGTGAAACATATCCACTCATTCTTAAAGTATCTATACGATATCGAAATGAATCAATTACACCAAAATGGCAATCCCATTTGAGAAGAAGCTGATAAACCTTCATCTGATCATCAAGTATGGATGGAATGGTTCCATTCTGAAGAAATTCAAAAAAGTGTTTGATTTGGTCCAAATTGCCTTCTTTTGTAAAATCAATTATATCCTGTCCTTCAAATTCCCTTAAAACCCTTCCTAAAACTATTTGATCCCTATAAAAAGAGAATTTCTCATCATTATGAACAAAAACTACCTTCTTTCTTCCGTTTTCTCCAATAACTTCCATGAAATAATCTTATCAAACAAAGACGATTGTTTGGCATTTTTTAAATTATCGTATTGTCCTATAAAGTATTCAAATAAAAAATTCCAATTCATTTTGTTTAAACAATGACATTGCGCATTAAAGAATCAATTAAACAAAGAATTCCAGGAAAGATACCAATAACCATTAGTATTCTTAACCAACCCAATATGGGAATTCTCGTTGATTTATCATGGTCAATGTACCAGATCAGGGATAAAATCATCAGAGCTTACAATATCAACCCATATACTGGTTCTAATGATGTTTTAAGAATTAATTATTTTCAAGTTGATCTTGAGAGCATGTTTATTGATCACTTTAATATGTTTTCTAATCCCAACACCATTACAATCCACTATGGTCCAATTGTTCCATTCACTGTGCCTAAAAGCGAATGCGATACATGTGTTACAATCATAGTTATTGTGGTTGTTATAGTGATTCTGGCTTTAATTATCCAATAAAAAGAGAATTTTTAGCATCCAGTTGACTCTTCAATTGTGTATGAAATCGTAAGAGAAGGCGGCTCAACCATCTCGGTTTGAAGGAAGAAAGGAGAAATTTCATCTTCAAAGTGAATAGTTTTACCATTATAAGAAAGGGCCGGCTTGTTTGACAGATAGGGCTGTGCTTCAATTGCAATAATTTGACCTACTGTGATATTGATAGGATAAACCCTTTGCTTTGAACTAATTACATTCACTTCAATCTTTTTTTCATCACAACTTATTTTGATTCTGGTTTCAATAAGTTCTATTCTTGCAGCAAAATAATTGGAGTATCCATCATTAGGAAAAGTTGGACTGTTCATCATAACCGGCTGAATACCCATCATATTTACCATTTTTTGGGATTGGTCAAGTTCCATTAACTGCATTGTCACAAATATACTGGAATTTTTTTGGCATGTTTGTTATCGTTGATTTTTATATCAAATGTCGCACGATTAAATAAGGAAAGATGAACAATACCTTTTGTTTTGCAGATAAATCACGAGGGTTGTTTGCCACAAAAGATGGAAAATTATATTTTACTCATCCAAACACATTTGATTTGAAATTTTCGCCCATTTTGGTTCCATATCCTTTTAGGATTGTCGTTAGTGCGGATTTAGACCCTTTTGCTGTTGTGTTTTCAGCAAACGGATATATTTGGATTGTTGACTGTCCAATTCACCGTGTGGTCATATGTTCATGCTTGCCATCTACAATCGGAGTTATAAACAAAGTGTCTTTGGCGGATCAAGGAAAAATAGTTACATTAGAATCCAATAGAGGAATATTCATTTATAGAGATGGATGGAGTTTGAAATCAGAACAGATTGAGTCACTAATTTCAAACAATGATCAAAAAGTAATTGCCCAGTGCTCAAAACTGGAAAACGAAATAGCCGCGGCAATAGAAACAGAGAATTTTGACCAATTCTCGGTTCTCACGAAACAATATGTCCTCTACATTGCTACATACCTCAACAAGAATGCATTTGTCTCTCTTTGGTACGACTTAATACGTTCAAAAACTCCATTCCCCCAGGATCTGACACTATCTTTGTGGAAAGAGTCTATTGATCTACTCTCAGGAATAGACAGGGTTGCCGCCCTAATAGACGAATTAGAATTAACTATAAAGATCTAAATCACTTGATAACATCCTCATTTCACATTCTGAATCATATGTTCTTCCCACTGTTTCTCTTTGAGTTTCTTTCAGAGTTTCTTCTAATGATCTCTGAATGAGAGGTATATCAGCATTACAATGAATCGAATTGAAGAATTGTAATTGATAAGTGATTGAATTGGTGAATGAATTATTATTTGATGTTGATACTGCTGTTGAAGTAGAGAATGATGGAGAGTGATCTATGAACGAATGAGACACTTCAAGAGAACCTGACCATACACAGAATAGAGTGTTTTGATTATTCTTGAATATGCAATACATCATCTTTCTTGATCCTCCTCCTTCGACATATACAACTCCATAAGATGGACTGTTGTTATGAACAATGTTAACATATGACATTGATATTGTTCCTGAGGTAGAAAAGAAGTGTATGCAAATGCTATGAGATACCTTGTTGTTTGAGAAAGTGCAGTGTGAGCTTGTGAATGAGGATGGAGAAGAGATATAAATACCAGAAACCTGATAAGCATTGTTCATTGAACTGTTTGTGTTGTCAACTCTCTGATCACCTGCTTCTATCAAAATAGAACTAGTTCCAGATGTTGTATGAGAACAATTTGATACTGATAGATACATCACTTGATTCACCTGAGAAGCAATAAGATAAGCAAAATGATACCAAGAAGAAGCAGAGCAACTATTAGCACATATCATTCTGAGACATGAATTAGAAGAAGAGAAGAATATTGCTCCACCATGAGAAGAACAAACACAGTTATAGAACATTGAGTAAATGACATTCATTGAGCAAGAACTAGCAGAAACATATATTACGCCACCATCTCCCGAGTATGATGAAGATCTTGAGAAGAAACAATTTGAAATATTAATATTTTTATCTACATAAGACCTTCCTTGACCTATACTTTCATTTTCACATCCCAAACCAACATTGCAAATAATCTCATTATCATTCAACCACAATACAAAATACAATATCTTCTTTTACTATGATCAGAAGACATATGGAC
>Ga0074193_1000192_pt1 | contig 22448 bp, 18 predicted proteins | sample EPASupsiteHSE605_FD_64523 | JGI IMG/M metagenome (GOLD analysis project Ga0074193, IMG submission 64523) | Bioremediated contaminated groundwater from EPA Superfund site, New Mexico - Sample HSE6-05 | ecosystem: Environmental > Aquatic > Deep subsurface > Groundwater > Contaminated ... | reverse complement strand
AGGGACAGCCAGGCATCGGAAGCTGGTGCGGGACGGATAGAGGGGCTTGGTCTTCATAATTATTTTCTCATGAACGATTTCTTGGTTCCTCAGCAGAATCTGTGAGGAGCATTGGGGGGATTTAGGTCGGCAAGCCCACGATACGAGGCCATTTTCAACGCATCGTACGTGCGGAAGCCACAGGATGTTGTGTGACCACTTGAGCATCCCTTGATTCAGTAGACCTCCGGCACGTACTTGAACGGGAAGTCGGGAGACTTGTATTTCCCAACTTTTGGTCGTTTCGGCAGTTCTACCTTTGCGCGAGACGTCTCTTTATAGGGTATCTTGCCGAGCAGGTGGGTTATGATGTTCAGGCGCACCCGCTTTTTGTCGTCGGATTTTGCCACGTACCACGGCGCCCACGGCGTGTCGGTTGCTGCGAACATTTCGTCGCGAGCCTTGGTGTAGTCGTCCCAGCGGCCATACGATTTGATATCCATGGGGGAGAGCTTCCAGATTTTCCGGCCGTCGTTGATGCGGCCTTCGAGCCGGCGGGTCTGCTCTTCCGGGCTCACCTCCAGCCAATACTTGAGCAGAATGATGCCGGATTCCACCGCCAAATGCTCGAAAAGGGGGGTAACCTGCATAAAACGTTTGACCTCCTTCTCGGCGCAGAACCTCATGACCCGTTCAACCCCTGCCCGGTTGTACCAACTGCGGTCGAAAATGATCACCTCGCCGGCAGCGGGAAGATGGGGCATGTAGCGCTGGGGGTACATCTGGGACTGTTCCCGTTCCGTGGGTGCGGGGAGCGCCACGACGCGGAAGACCCGCGGACTTACCCGCTCGGTGATCGCCTTGATCACTCCCCCCTTGCCGGCGCCGTCACGCCCCTCTAAGACGATACAAACCTTCAGCCCCTTGAGCTTGACCCATTCCTGGAGCTTGACCAGCTCCACGTGCAGCTTGGCCAGCTCCTTCTCGTACACCTTGGCTTTCAGCTTTTCGCCGGCCTTTGCGCCGTTGTCTTCCCCGTTTTCCTTCATCTTTTTTTCTTCTTTTTCACTTTTCATCGTTATCAAACCTTTATCTGAGATTTTCATTGCCAGGAGGTATGGCGAAATACCATTCTTTGTTGCTTTTACTGCAAGAAGAGAGTGACAGTCTTTGAATTCTCATCAATCTTTGACCGGGTGAACATCCCGCCAATATTTATCCCGGAGTCTATATGTCGTACCTGGCAAGTAGCGTCGATCTTATGTTGTTGCAAGGTGCCGAGCCGAAAAGAAACGATCAATTCATCGTCGACCCGAATCGTACTATCGTTTGTTATCGTGATACCCAGACCCCCTAAAGAAATATTTCTTACAGTACAGGGTTTTTCCTGTTCAATCGATTCATGTATTTTTCTGTATGACCCTGAAATATTCAATTGCTTGCGATACGATTGTCTAAATTCCAAATTTATAACGAAGGAATGTAAGCATGGGCAGACCACCTTGATGACATGTTGTTTGAACTTTAGGTCTTCAACCTTAATAGCACGGTCTTTTTTGCATGCATGACAGCGAATTATTACTTTGTTACAATTGCCTATGTAGTATTTTTGTTCTGTTATCATAGCAACACATAGCCCGTAATGATCATATGAATGGCGCTTTCCAGAAGGGAATAAGTGGCATGATTATAATCATTGCAATTGAATATAACTCGCGGTCCCATAACCTTGTTTGCCGTGCAGGCAATGCCAATTGAGAAAAATCTGCATTTTTTCGGATGGATCTCCACAAAAAAAAACAAATATTTTTCCAGTAACACAATGCGACGACAACCAGTCAAACCACGAAAAGAAGAGCTCGACTTGGTCTGATGCAATAAATCTTCCCGTAAACTTTCCTGAAGTTATCCCTTCGCCTTGCAAAAAACCTTTGATCTCCTCGTTCGATTGCGGTGGCGAAAAAAAGATACGTTGCACCGGAAAGCCATCCACATTTTTCGAGACAATGAATGTCTGGTTCTCAAGGATATAGACTCGTTCGGATTGAATCATGTACGGCTCCATGTTGACTGAGTTTTATGGAGAAACAAGAGACTCATTCATCAGTCATTCTATGGCCTTAGGTCGCAAACCGCCTACAAGCTCATGCATCGGGCGGTTGAGCTCATGGCCGGGAATCCGACATCGCTGGAAGGGTAAAGGTCACGAGCACCGCCGAACGCTTGTCGGCCTCCAGGGATAATTCGGCCAAGGTGATATCGTTGCCTTCGCTCTCCGGTTCGTCGTCGACGCGCACGCCCATCCAGTTGAGCCGGAGGTTTTGGCGGCGGGCTGTCAGTATCGTCTCCGGCGACCGCATGACTTTCTCAAGATGCGCCAATGACTGCTCCGGCTGGCCGATCCGCTGGCGTAGCGTTTCCAGCTCCACCTCCACCTGCGCCAGCATCTGCTCAACCTTGCATACATCTTCTCGATTGTGCGAGGTGAGGGCGGTAAAGATTTCCTGACGGTGCGATCTGACGCCCAGAATCTTGACCATTCCCTGAAGATATTCCTTCCTCCCCTGTAACTCCGCCTTGTTCGCCCGCAGCAGGGCAATCCGTTCCATGGCCACCATCGCCAACGCCTCCAAGCCGCGATTGACAATACCGGTCCTGGTGGTGTCGAGATTGGCCGACGGAGCGACGATACGGTGATCGGTGAAACTGACTGCCTGCTGCCGCACATCGCGCACGATCAGTTCTCCTTCCTGTTTATGACCGAAAACGGTGCGCTCCTGTCGCCGCATGGTCATCATCGCCACCACCTCGCCAGTGCTCCCTTGCTGGCGCAGCTTGTTGTTCTCCGGGTCGTAACGCAACACCTCGTCGAGTTCATCAGGTGAGGCGAACAGGGCCTTGACGGTGGGATCGTCATAGTACCGGCTGCGCTGAAGAACGACAGGCCCTGGGATAGTCTCCAGCAGGGATTGGAAATACCTCATTGAATCGGCAATCGGGTCGGCCAGCACCTGCCTGTAGCACTTGGCCTGGCGGATAACCGGATCTGCGATTTGTACCACCCGATCCGTGGCCTGCTGGATGATGGGATCATCCCCTGTCGCCTGAGACTGGAGACGATGCCAGCAAGTCTCTATCCATGCACCGATTCGCGATCCACCGTTGTGCCTGTTCATGTTTTCACCTGTCAGCGGGATGGCTGGGCATTGCACGACTCCTCTTCATGGAAGCTAAAAGTGTTTACTCCATGGCTGTATGCTTGCTTTCTCCAACGGCCATTCCATGTCCACTGCTTCCACCCAAATGGAATAGTTGAGTTGCCCCAGCCCCTTCAACGCATAGGAAAGTTGTTGCCCGATTGCGCTTTCGCTTGGATGTCGCGTCTCTGTTTCCCAGAAGATGTGGATGCTCAAATCAGTCTCTATCTCGGGATGGTAATAGACCTTGATTGCGTCAAAAAGACCTGCTTCCTTCTGCTGGAAAAGTTGGTGCAAGAGTTCTTCGACCATTTGCCTGTTGGTTTTTTCAAGAGAACGTAGGGTGATGATTTCGATCCATTTCATGCAAATTCTCCTTTGTGGGACCTGTTGAAGCGCTGATGCACTGTGGCCTTATACTCAAGCAATGCAAACCCATTCCCATGGACGCCCGATAGGTATACCCGTTGGGGAGCATGGCGATTCGCCGTGCCTGAAAAAGCTGATACTTGCCGGCAATCCTTCATCTTCTGTATTGGTCTTGGCCGTCAAAAATTATTCAGGTGTTTCAGGTGTTCCCCGTTTTTCATTTTGGGGCAACCTGACTAAGCAACAGGCGTGCCATAAAAATAAATGAATAATTCCGATATATTATATTCTTGCATATGTCGGGATGCTTGGTTTTGTCCTATGGGGCGAAACCGATTGCACCATGGTGCTATTTTGGGCTATAGTCCCAAAAAGGACATCCCCTTTTGAAGAAGGGCGGCACGGAGAGGAATGAGATGATGAGCGTCGACGAGAACCAGTTTTTCCGCGAAGCAACGTTGCGTTTGTGCAGCAGCCTCAATATCGAAACAGGTCTGAAGCGCTGTTACGAATACATCAGACAGTTCATACCAGTGAAGCGGATGGGCTTGGACATAGTGGATCCTGAAGAGAATACTTTGCAATTCGTGGCACATGTCGGCGCGAACCTACCGAAAGAATTGGGGCAGATGATCCATTTACCCGAGAAGGGGCGCAGTGCGAGGTCTGCTGTTTTGAAAAGCGGCGATGCCATTCTGATTCAAAATCAGCCCGACCCGGATCTGCTGCCGCAAGAGCTGTTGGAAAGACTTGGGCAAAATGAGCACTATTCCCTTATTCACATGGCTCTGGAGCTCGAAGGAAACCAGATCGGTCACCTCGGATTGATCGCGGACGGTGTCAATCAATATACCGATGCGCATGTCCGCCTGCTTCGGCTGCTCCGGGAACCACTGGCCATTGCCATGTCCAATGCCCTCAAGCATCAGGAGGTTGTCCGATTCCAGCAGATGCTGACCGACGACAACAGGTACCTGTTGGACGAACTGCGTTCGGTTGCGGGCGAGGAAATCGTTGGTGCGGATTTCGGCCTGAGCATGGTCATGCGCATGGTCGAACAGGTGGCCCCGCTTGATAGTCCTGTGCTCTTGCTTGGCGAAACCGGGACGGGAAAGGAACTCATCGCCAATGCGATCCACAACTCTTCCCCACGCAAAGAAGGACCGTTTATAAAGGTAAACTGTGGGGCTATTCCCGAGACGCTTCTGGACAGCGAGCTTTTCGGGCACGAGAAAGGAGCGTTCACTGGTGCCATCAGTCAGAAGAGAGGCCGTTTTGAGCGGGCCGACAAGGGAACCATCTTTCTGGACGAAATTGGAGAACTTCCTCTCCAAGCCCAGGTGAGATTGCTCCACGTCCTGCAAAGAAAGGAGATCGAACGCGTTGGCGGAACCCGCTCCATTCCTGTGGATATCCGGATTGTTTCGGCCACTCACAGGAATTTGCATGAGATGGTTGGATCTGGACAATTTCGGGAAGACCTCTGGTTCCGTCTCAATGTCTTTCCCATCATGATCCCGCCTCTACGGCAGAGAAAAGGCGATATCCCCTCCCTGGTACACCACTTCATTCACCGCAAGTCGTTAGAGTTGAAACTTAAGGAAAGGCCCAGGCTGGCCTCCGGTGCCATCGACAGGCTCACTGCGCACGACTGGCCAGGCAACGTGCGGGAACTCGAAAACACCATTGAACGAGCCCTGATACAACACCGGGCGGGTTCTCTCCTGTCCATTGAAGCGCTTCTTCCCCGGACGGCACCAGGCAAAGTCCTTCAGGGTCAAAGCCGGGAGGAGCCTCTCGCAACGCTCGATGAGATGAACGCCCGGTATATCAGACAAGCCCTGGAACAGGCAGGCGGTAAAATCCATGGCCCGGGCGGGGCCGCACAGATTTTGCGAATTAACCCCAGCACGCTCCGAAAACGCATGGACAAGCTGGGGATTTCCTATGGCAGGAAAAGCTGGCGCATCGATCAAGAGCTCAAATAATCTCCTGCCAAATACATTTTTTGGCAATCAATCCCGTACGATCTGATTTCTTTTTGCTGGTCATTATGCAGAACGGTGATGGTATCGCCGTCAGCAAAAGAAACGACCTTGGCTGGCTAGGAAAAGCAGGTGGCTGGTATGGCGAGTAGAAGGAAGAGAAAGGTGAGGAGGGAACAGCGCATGCAGATCTTCCTTGATGAGTGGTAGTTCTTAGTTGTCTGCCCCATGGGACTTACCAGTGCCACTGACTTCACAGGAAAAGTACTGGGGCGCTGTCTTGGCACTAAGAAAAATCTACCGCTCTGTTTGAAAAGACAGTGTAAAAACTAAAATAGATCTGTCGTGAGTTTTGTGGAGTTATTGTGGAGTGCTTTACACCGATATTCTCATTTGTCATCGTTTCAATAGTTTCAATTTATTGAAAAATGTATCTTGTAATATCTTGTTGTTATATGAATTTTTTGAATTGCTTGAGCCCCTCATTGATTAGAATCGTCCTTGCATGAAACGGTGCATCGACTCGGCCGCGTCCAGCCCCTGGCAGACCGCCTTGGCCACGGTCTGCGGCCCGAGCACGGTGTCGCCGCCGGCAAAGATCCACTCCACGCTGGTCTGGAGGGTGACCGGATCGACCACGTAGGTCCCCCGCGAGGTGATCGCCACCGGCACGGTGTCGTCGTGCACCGGGATGACCGTCTGCCCGACCGCCGCGATCAGGGCGTCGGCCGCCAGCAGGAATTCCGAGCCCTCGATGGGTACCGGACTGCGGCGGCCGGACCGGTCCGGCTCGCCGGGCCGCATCCGCACGCACTCCACCCCGGTCAGTCGCCCGTCTTCGCTCACGATCCGCACCGGCGCGGCCAGGAAGGTCAGATTGACCCCCTCCTCCTCGACATGGTTGATCTCCACCACCGAGGCCGGCATCTCCTCGCGGGTACGGCGGTAGAGGATAGTGACCTCCTTCCAGCCGGAGCGTAGCGCCACCCGTGCCACATCGATGGCCACGTTGCCGCCGCCGACCACCACCACCCGGTCGCCCAGCGCGATCTCCCGGCCGGTCAACACCTGGCCCAGGTAATCGATGCCGGACATCACCCCCTTGGTTTCCAGTTCCCCCGCCAACCCCAATCTCCGGCTCTCGTAGGCGCCGATCCCGAGAAAGACCGAGGCGTAGCCCTGGTTGCGCAGCTCGGACAGGGTGAGATCGCGGCCCACGGTAATCCCGGTCTTGACGTTGACCCCGCACTGCTGCAGGGCATAGAGCTCGGCGCCGATGATGTTGCGCGGCAGGCGGTAGTTGGGGATGCCGACGCTGAGCATGCCGCCGAACACCGGCAGCGATTCGAAGATGGTGCAACTGTAGCCCTTATGCGAGAGCGAGTGGGCCACGGTGATCCCGGCCGGCCCCGAGCCGATCACCGCCACCTTGATCCCGTTTTTCGGGGCGCAACGGGGCGAGAGGTTCTTGCCGTTGATGATCATCCAGTCGGCGAGGAACCGCTCCAGCAGACCGATGGCCACCGGTTGGTCCTTCTTGGACCGGATGCAGGCCCCCTCGCACTGGAACTCGTGGGGGCAGACCCGGCCGCAGATCGAGGGCATGGAGCTGGTCTCGCGGATGGTCCAGTAGGCCTGCTCGAATTTGCGCTGGCGGAGCAGGTCGATGAAGCGGGGGATATCGTTGCCGATGGGGCAGCCCATGACGCACAGCGGTTTGCGGCACTGGAGGCAGCGCTCGGCCTCGATCAGGGCGGTCGGTTCGTCAAAGCCCTTGGAGACCTCGTCGAAATTATCGAGCCGCTCCTCGGGATTGAGCTCGCGCGGCTGTTGTCGGGGGATGGCCAGTTGTTCTCTGATGTTCATTGCGGTTGGTGGCAAGGTTGAATTGAGATGAATTCTTAATTAATAACCACGACGGCTGGTTCTGGCAACAGGGAAGCCGGGGCCGGCGGCAAGGGATGGCCCGGTGAGCACGATCAGGTGCACGGCCCGCGGGCCATGGGCGCCCAGGACCATGCAGGCCTCGATGTCCGCGGTTTTCGACGGGCCGGAGATCAGCACCAGGGAGTCGGAACCAGGTGCGCGGCGGATCAGGGCGTAGGCCTCGGCCAGATCGGCCACCAGGTGCGGGAGGGGCAGCAGGGCGATGTGGATCGAGGGGACGAGCGAGGTGGAGCGCGGCCGGCCGGGCCGGGTCAGCTGGACGAGGGTGGCCGATTCGGCGATGCCCCAATCGGCCACGGTGATGCCAACGAAGGCCGCCAGGGTGTGGTCGCGCCCCCGGGGATCATCAACCGAGGTCCAATGACAGGGGATCCCGGCCAACTCCGGCCGGGCGTCAAGGGGCAGGGCCCGCAGCAGGGGGTGCTCGTGGAGGATGAGGCTTTTTCGATCATGGAATTCCGGTTCGCCGGCGCGGGCGAGGGCAGCTATACATTCGGCGGCCTCCGCCAGGGTGGCGCAGGCATGGACCTGGAGATTCAGGGGCGCGGCTTGCTCCATGAGCCGGCCAAGCAGCACCATCCGTTGCTCCCGGGTGCGGCCGGCCTGGGCAGCGAAAATGGCCCGGTCATCGGTCGGGGCGAGGAGGGCGTCCCAGGAGAGGCGGTCGTCGACCGTATCCCGGACCGCGGCGCGAATCCGGTCGAGAAAGGCGGTCCTAAGCGGCATGGTCCTGCTCCTGCCGGCGCTCTGCCTCGCGCCGGCTGCGTCCCTTGCCCAAGGTGGTCCGCCATCGCTCCCGGAAGGAGGCGGCGGCCAGGGGCGGCAGGTCGCGGCCACCGGTCCAGCCGTCTTGCCCTCCGGCCCGGGGATCGATCATCCCCTGGGGTCCGACAAAGGGACGCTGCAGGGCGCGGAGGATCCGGAACACTACCTCGTATCGCCGGTTGTTGCCGATCAGCCAGCGCCAGAGTTTGAAGCCCAGGGCCTCGCGCCGGTTGTGCGGCCGCACCTGCCAGCCGGGATCGCCGTAGGCCAGCTTATGGCGGAGCGCGGCCAACATCCGGGGAAGGTCGTTGTCCACCGGGCAGACCTCGCGGCAGGCGCCGCACAGGGTTTCGCCCCGGCACAGGTCGGCGTGCCGGTTGATGCCGTGCAAGAGCGGCGTGACCACCGCGCCGATGGGGCCGCTGTAGGGCGAGTGGTAGGCGTGACCGCCGATGCGGCCGTAGACCGGGCAGATGTTGAGACAGGCGCCGCAGCGGATGCAGGCCAGCACCTCGCGGAATTCCGGGTCGGCGAGGATACGCGAGCGGCCGTTGTCGACGATCACCAGGTGAAAGGCCGCGGGCCCGTCGGGATCGCCCGGGTGGCGTGGCCCGCCGAGGAAGCTGACATAGGTGGAGAGCTTCTGCAGGGCCGCGCCTTGGGTCAGCAGTTGGAGCAGGTCGCGGTGGTCGTCCAGGGTGGCGCAGATCCGCTCCATGCCCATCAGGGCAACGTGCAGTTTGGGCAGGGTGGTGGCCATGCGGATGTTGCCCTCGTTGGAAACCAGGCTGATCTGGCCGGTCTCGGCAATGGCGAGGTTGCAGCCGGTGAGGCCCATGTCGGCGGTGAGCAGCTTGTGCCGCAGGGCCTGGCGAGCTGCCCGGGTCAGGGTCGGTGGGTCGTCGCTGTAGGGGATGCCGAGCCGGCCGGCAAAGAGGCGGCCGATCTGCTGCCGGTCCATGTGGATGCAGGGGGCGATGATGTGCGAGGCCGAACTGGCGGCGATCTGGACGATGAATTCGCCGAGATCGGTCTCCACCACTTCGATGCCGTCCGCTGCCAGCACGGCGTCGATGCCGATCTCGGCCGACAGCATCGACTTGCCCTTGACCACCCGTTGCACCCCATGCTTCCGGGCGAGATCGAGGACATAGCGGTTGGCCTCTGCGGCGGTGGCGGCAAAAAAGACCCGGCCGCCGCGCGACTCGATGCCCTCGGCCAGGAGGGCCAGCAACCGGTCGAGATGGGCCAGGGTCTGCATCCGTCGGGCCTTGACCCGGCGGCGCAGGTCGGGGTCGGGCAGGGCGCGCCAGGCGGCGAGCGCCCCCTGGCCGTAGCGGGCCTGGAGGTTGCGCAGACTCTTCTGGAGACAGGCATTGGCCATGCCAGCGCGGGCCGCTTCCAGGTAGGATGACGAGCGGGTCATGGCGTCGCTTCACCGGCCAGCACCTGGGCCAGATGCAGGGTTTGGATGTCGATGCCCCGCCTGGCCACGCGGCCGCGGATTTGCAGCAAACAGCCGGCATCGCAACCCACCACCACCTTGGCACCGCTCCGGAGGATATGGTCGATTTTGTCGTCCACCAGGGCCAGGGAGATGTCCGGATAGTTGACGCTGAAGGCGCCGCCGAAGCCGCAGCAGGTGTCGCTGTTGCTCATTTCCACCAGGCGCACCTCCCGGACATGCCGGAGCAGGCGCCGGGGCTGCTCGCGGATGCCCAGGGTGCGGGCAAGATGACAGGAGTCGTGATAGGTGACGGTTGCCGGGAACACGGCGCCCAGATCGGCAATTCCCAAGACATCAACCAGGTATTCGCTGAATTCAAAGGTCTTGCGGGCCACGGCCAGGGCCCGCCGGTGCATGGCCGGGTCGTCCCGGAACAGTTCGGGGTAGTGGTGTCGGACCATGGCCACGCAGGAACCCGAGGGGCAGACAATGGCCTCGGCCCCCTCGAACAGGTCGATGAACCGTCGGGCCGCGCCGGCCGCTTCCCGCCGAAAGCCGCTGTTCCAGGCCGGCTGGCCGCAGCAGGTCTGGCCGTGGGGATAGAGCAGCGGGATGCCGAGCCGGTCGAACACCCGGACCATGGCCTCGCCCGCTTCCGGCAACAGGGCGTCGACCAGGCACTGGATGAACAGGGTAACGGTTTGTGGGGGCATGGATATCTCGCGAAGCAGTGGATCAACCCGGCTGGCGGCCGAGGGGGGCGAAATGGGGATGAAGAGTGGGCAGCGCAACCGGGCCGCCCATCTCCGGCCCTGTGCCGGCCATCGGAAACGGGCCGTTTCTGCATTTTGTCCTTGCATAACCCGCGGCAACAATGGCATAGTGCCAACATTATGCACATCTCGCACAAGGCGCAATTGCAGCTTGATCCGCCGCCGGTGGTTATTTTCGGCTGCGGCAATGTCCTGCTCGGCGACGACGGCTTCGGCCCGGCGGTGATCGAGCAGTTGCACCGCTCCGGGCTGCCCGGGACGATCCGGGCCATCGATGCCGGCACCGCCATTCGCGAGTATCTGCTCGATTATCTGCTGCTGCCGTCCCTGCGGCCCGCGCTGCTCATCGTGGTCGACGCCGATCCCGACGAGGGCGGCATGCTCGGCCAGGTGCGGCTCTGCGATCCGGCCGCGCTGCCGGCGCGCAAGATTCACGATTTTTCCCTGCACCAGTTTCCCACGGTCAACCTGCTGCGGGAGCTGCGGGAGGAAACCGGGATCGAGGTCGTGCTCCTCCTGGCCCGGATCGTCGCCCCGACCGCGCTGTGCGCCCCGGGACTGTCGCCGCCGGTGCGGGCCGCCGTCGATGCGGCCTGCGTCCGGATTGCAGACATCATCGCTCCCTTTACCACCTTGGAGGCCGCCGCGCCATGATCTATGAGACCAAGGTCAACGATTTGGCCGAGGAGTTCGGGGTCCATCGCAATACCATCCGCAACTGGATCAATTCCGGGGTGTTGCCGGCCCAGGAGGGTCCGGGGCGTCGCTACCTGATCCAGTGGGAGGACTACAAGCGCCTCTGCGACAAGTTCGGCCGCGAGCCGCGGATCACCCCCGATCCGACGAGCACCGGGGAACCGTTGCCCGCACCACGGGCCAACGGCGCCGTTCCGGCCGCGGTCCGCCTGGAGGCCAAGACCAACCCCCTCTACACCTCGCCCGCCCTGGCCGATGTCTGTCTCACCTGCGGTTCCTGCGCCGGGGCCTGTCCGATCTCCGGGGTCGACGACCTCGATCCGCGCAAGATCGTCCGCATGGCCTTTCTCGGTTTGGACGAGGAGCTGGTGCAGAGCGACTGGCCCTGGAAGTGCACCATGTGCGGCAAATGCGAGGTGGTCTGCCCGATGAACGTCGAGATCGTCCAGTTGCTGCGGCGCATCCGGGCCCGCCGTGACCGCGACAAGGTGCCGGCGGCGATCCGGAAAGGCGTGGTCACCTGTCTGGAGAAGGGCAACAACCTCGGCATTCCCAAGGACGACTTTCTTGCCCTGGTCAAGGAGTTGGGCGAGGAGCTGGCCCAGACCTCCTGCCCCGGTTTCGTCACCCCGATCGATGTCCGCGGCGCCCGGCTGCTGGTGACCGTCAATTCGAAGCAACCCTTTGCCGAACCGGATGCCATGACCTGGTGGTGGAAGATTTTTCACGCCGCCGGCGAATCCTGGACCATCTCCTCGGAATACTGGGAAGGGATCAACTGGGGGTTGCATGCCGCCGATTACAGCGCCATGCGCACCATTGTCAAACGGATCATCGACAACATCGAGCGACTCAACTGCACCGCCCTGCTCCTGCCCGAATGCGGCCATGCCTACTATGCCACCCGGTACGCCCTGGAGCGCTGGTTCCCCGAATCCCTGCAGCAGTTCAAGGTCTACACCGTGTTCGACCTGCTGCTCGAGTACCTGGGCGAGGAGCGGATTCGTCTCGACCCCACCCTGCACACCAAGCTGACCACCTTCCACGACTCCTGCAACTACGGCCGCAACTCGCAGAAGACCTTCGGCCAGGGCTATTTCGAGGAGGCCCGCACCCTGACCCGCGCCTGCTGCAAACGCTACGTCGACCTGATCCCGGACCGGGAGGAAAACTACTGCTGCGGCGCCGGTGGCGGGGCCTGGGCTGATCCCTACGGGGCCGAACGGGTCTTCCACGGTCGGATCAAGGCCCGGCAGATCAGCGAGTCCGGGGCTAAGTTGGTGGTCACTTCCTGCTTGAACTGCCGGGACCAGATCAAGAGTTCGCTCAACCGCGAATTCAACCTCAATGTCGAGGTCCAGTTCCTGTGGGAACTGGTGGCCAACTCCCTGATGCTGGCGCCCCGGGGCGCCGACGAGGTTCGCCATGTCTGAACAGGCCATGACCGGGGCAGCCCTGGTGGTGGGCGGCGGCATCTCCGGGATGCAGGCGGCCCTCGATCTTGCCGACTCCGGCTATTTTGTCTACCTGGTGGAGAAGACCGGGGCCATCGGCGGCGCCATGCCCCAGTACAACAAGGTCTTTCCCACCAACGACTGCTCGATGTGCATCATCTCCCCCAAGCTGGTCGAATGCGGCCGCCACCCCAACATCCGCATCATGACCCTGTCGACGGTGATCGACATCGCCGGCCGGGCGGGCAACTTCACGGTCCGGGTGCTGGAGCACCCCCGCTATGTCGATCCCGCCAAGTGTATCGCCTGCGGCCAGTGCAGCGGCCGCTGCCCCAAGAGCGTCGACGATTCGTTCAACTCCTTCATCGCCAAACGCAAGGCCATCTACATCAAATACCCCCAGGCGGTGCCGCTCAAGTATCAGATCGATCCCCAGGCCTGCATCCGCTTGAACCAGCCGGGGAAATGCGGCGTCTGCGCCGAGATCTGCCCGCCCGGCGCGATCAATTTCGACGACCGCGGCCAGGAACACGACCTCCGGGTAGGGGCGGTGATCATGGCGCTCGGTTTCCAGCCCTTTGACCCGGCCAAGACCAAGGCCTGGGGCTACGGCCTCTACCCCAACGTCATCACCTCGCTCCAGTTCGAGCGCTACCTCGCGCCGGGCGGCCCCACCGACGGCGTCCTCGCCCGGCCCTCGGGCCACAAACCGGTGCGGCGGATCGCCTTTCTCCAGTGCATCGGCAGCCGTGACAAGAACCGCTGCAACAACGAGTACTGTTCCGCGGTCTGCTGCATGTACGCGATCAAGGAGGCGATGACGGTCAAGGAGGCCTATCCCGACCTCGATGTCTCCATTTTCTATATGGACATGCGCACCCCGGGCAAGGAGTTCGAGCGCTATTTCGAACGGGCCCGGAACGAATACGGGGTTCGCTTCGTCCGCTCCCGCATCCACGGGGTGGAGCCCAAGGGCCACAAGGGCGACCTGCGCCTGCGCTACATCAATCTCCAGGGCAAACAAGTGGAGGAGACCGTCGACCTGGTGGTGCTGTCGGTGGGGCTGGAGACGCCCGATTCCATGGTCCGGCTGGCCGAGAAGATCGGCATCCACATGACCCCGGACCGCTTTGCCTCGATCTCGGCCTTCATGCCGGTGCACACCTCCCAGAAAGGGATCTTCACCTGCGGCGCCTTCAACGGCCCCCGCGATATCCCCCAGTCGGTGATCGGCGGCTCGGCGGCGGCCGCCAGCGTCTCGGCCCTGCTCGCCCCGGTCCGGCATACCCGGACCCGGAGCCTGCCGCCGCCGCCGGAACAGGACGTCAGCCGGCAGGAGCCGCGCATCGGCGTCTTTGTCTGCCACTGCGGCACCAATATCGCCGGCGTGGTCGATGTCGAGGAGGTGGCCGCCTATGCCGCCACCCTGCCGCAGGTGGCCCATGTGGCCCGCAACCTCTTCACCTGTTCCCAGGATACCCAGGATCTGATGGTGCAGCAGATCCGGGAAAAGAGGCTCAACCGGATCGTGGTCGCGGCCTGTACCCCGCGGACCCATGAGCCGCTGTTTCGCAAGACCCTCAAATCGGCCGGGATCAACGAATACCTGATCGAGATGGCCAATATCCGCAACCAGAACGCCTGGGTCCACAGCCAGGAACCGGAGACGGCCACGGCCAAGGCCAAGGACCTGATCCGGATGGCGGTGGCCAAGGTGACCAGCCAGACCGCCCGCAAGCCCCTGCGCATCCCCATCGCCCCCTCGGTGCTGGTGATCGGCGGCGGCGTCGCCGGCATGACCGCGGCGCTCAATCTGGCCGACCAGGGATTCCGTATTCATCTGGTCGAGAAAACGACCCAGTTGGGCGGCAACGCCCTTCATCTCTTCCAAACCTGGAGCGGGGAACATGTGCCCCGGTTTCTTAAGGGGCTCAAGGAAGCGGTGCAGCAGCATCCCCAGATCGAGGTCAGCTACACCAGCTCGGTCACCGCGGTCAGCGGCTATGTCGGCAACTTCACCTCCACGCTGCGGATCGGGTCGAACCGCAAACGGGTCATCGAACACGGCGCGGTGATCATCGCCAACGGGGCCAAACGCTATATCCCCGAGGAGTTCGAATACGGCAAGATCCCCAAGGTGGTGGCCTCGATCGAGTTCGACAAGCTGCACATGCACAACGAGACCAGGGTGGCCAACGGGAAGTCATTTGTCTTTATCCAGTGCGTCGGCTCGCGCACCCCGGAACGACCCTATTGCTCCAAATCCTGCTGCACCCACTCGATCCAGAGCGCCATCAAGCTGAAAAAGGAGGCGCCGGCGCGCCAGATCTACATCCTCTACCGGGAGATCCGCACCTACGGCCAACGCGAGCGGATCTACAACCAGGCCCGGGAACTGGGGATCGTGTTCATCAACTACGAGCTGCACGGCCCGCCCCGGATCAAAAAAGCGGACAACAGCGTCCTGGTGGAGGTTTGGGATCATGTCCTTCACCGCCCCCTGGAGATCCGGGCGGATGTGGTCATCCTTGCCGCCGCCACCCTGGCCAGCCCCGAGGCCGTGACCCTGGCCAACCTGTTCAAGCTGCCGCTCAACCGGGACGGTTTTTTCCAGGAGGCCCACGCCAAGCTGCGGCCGGTGGAGTTCCATGTCGACGGCGTCTTTGTCGCCGGGCTGGCCCACTATCCCAAGCCGCTGGAGGAGTCGATCTCCCAGGCCCTGGCTGCCGCCGCCAAGGCCGGCCGGCTCCTGGCCCGCAAGGAGATCGCCCTGGAGCCCAATACTGCCCTGGTCGATCCCAAGCTGTGCGACGATTGCGGCCTGTGTATCGACGTCTGCCCCTTTCAGGCGATCAAGCTGGCGGAGTACAAGGACTCGGAGGGCGTGGCCCGCAAAACCGTGACCGTGGACCGGGTGCTGTGCAAGGGGTGCGGCATCTGCCAGGGGACCTGCCCGAAGCGGGGCGTTGATGTCGCCGGGTTCACCTATGCCCAGATCGAGGCCCAGATCGACGCGGCCCTGGATGCAACCGCACCGGCGGAGGAGGGCGTATGAACCCGGAGCCGAAGATTATCGCCTTCTGCTGCAACTGGTGCTCCTATGCCGCCGCCGACCTGGCCGGTATTTCCCGTCTCCAGTACCCCGGCTCGGTCCGGATCATCCGGGTGATGTGCTCGGGCATGGTCCATCCGGAGATGGTCCTCCATGCCCTGGACAAGGGCGCGGACGGGGTAATGATTGTCGGCTGCCACCTCGGCGAGTGCCACTACATCAAGGGCAACGAATTGGCCCTGGCCCGGGCCGAGGTCCTTACCGACACCATGGAGGATCTGGGGTTCGAGTCCGAGCGGTTTCAGATCACCTGGGTGTCGTCGTCCGAACCGGAGCGGCTGGCCGAGGCCTTCCGGGGGATGAGCGCCCGCCTGGCCTCCTTGCGGCGGGCGGAGCGGAACCAGGCCGCTGCCGGGGAGTGAGCGGCTCGGTGCGGCCCCGGCTCAGTTGCGAATGGCTGCATGCCTGTTCCGGCTGCGAGATTGCCCTGTTGAATTGCGGCGAGCGGTTGCTCGCCCTGCTGGAGCGGGTGGAGATCGTCCATTTTCCCCTGCTCATGGATCATAAATATTCGGACCGGGGAGATGCGGCCGAGATCGCCCTGCCCGAGGCCGAGATTGGCCTGGTGTCGGGCGGGGTGGCCAGCGAGGAGCATCTGGCGGTTCTGCGGGCCATGCGCCGCCAATGCCGGACCCTGGTCGCATTGGGCACCTGCGCCACCCATGGCGGCATCCCGGCCCTGCGCAACCAATGGCCGGTCGATCAGGCGATGGGCACGGTTTTTTCAGGAGTTGGCGGCAACAACACCTATCCGGTCGAGGTTCCGGCGCCCTTGGACCGGGTCTACAGCATCGACGAACAGGTCACGGTCGATCTCTGTGTGCCCGGCTGCCCGCCCCGGCCGGAAACGATCGTCGCGGTGATCGAGGCCCTGCTGGCGGGCGAGAAGCCGCCTCTGCCCAACAAGAGCGTGTGCGAGACCTGTCCCACGGTGCGCGCCGGCAAGGGGCAACGCACGGTGCACCGTTTTCTCGCCAACGCCGACTACGATCCCCGGGCACCGGTGGCCGAGATGCGCTGCCTGCTCGAACAGGGGCTGCTGTGCATGGGGCCGGTGACTGCCGGCGGTTGCGGCGGTCCGGACGCGCCGCTGTGCATCCGGGCCCGGGTGCCCTGCCGGGGCTGTTACGGCCCGGTGCGGCCGGGCGGCAACCCGTTGCTCGACATGCTCAACGGGCTGGCCAGCAACGGCATCGACCACCGTACCATTGTCGACCGCAGATCCCTGCTGCGCTTCAGCGGGGCCCATGGCCTGCTCAAACCGCTTGGCAGGCGGGGATGAAGGATGGTTTTGTTGTTTCGGCCGGCAGGGAAAAATCGATAGGCACCAGGAAAAACAACCGATGACCCAGGTAATCAGCATCCATCCGGTGACCCGGATCGAGGGCCACGCCCGCATCGACATCCATCTCGACGAGTCCGGCCGGGTGAGCGATGCCCGCTTAGCCATCGCCGCCCTGCGCGGTTTCGAGCAGTTCGTCGTCGGCCGGCCCGCCGAGGAGATCCCCCGGATCGTCAGCCGGATCTGCGGCATCTGTCCCTGGATGCATCATCTGGCCGCAGTCAAGGCCATTGATGGCTGCTTCGGCGTTGCTCCGCCGGCCGCAGGTCATCTGCTGCGTGAACTCTGCCAGGTACTGGCCCATATTCACGATAAAATCCTTCATTTCTTTTTTCTCGCCGCCCCGGATTTCGTCCTCGGACCGGATGGCGACTATTCGGTGCGCAACATCATGGGGCTGGTCAAGCGAGAGCCGGAGCTGGCCGCCCGGGTGGTGCGGATGCGTCAGTTGGGCCAGACCATGCTCGAACGCTTTGCCGGCAAGGCCATCCATCCGGTGGCCGGGGTGGTGGGCGGCTTTGCCAAACCGATGGTTGATGCGGAGCGGCGGGAGCTGGTGCGCGATGGCCGAATACTGCTCGATTTCGCCTGTTCCGCCCTCGACTACGCCAAGGATCAGGTCTTTCCCCGGTTCCGGGAGGAGATGCAGTCTCTGGGCACGATCACCACCGGTTTTCTCGGCACGGTCGACCAACAGGGGGCCTTGCGGCTCTACGACGGTCAACTGCGTCTGATGCGGGCCGACGGCGCCATGGTCGAGTTTGCGGCCGGCGAGTACGAGCAGTACCTGGCCGAACAGGTCGAGCCCTGGTCCACGGCCAAGATGGTCTATGCCCGCTGCTGGGACGAAGGCTTTTCCTTGAATCCCGATGCCCCCAAAGGGGTGTACCGGGTCAATACCCTGGCCCGGCTCAATGTCTGCGACCGGATCGCCACGCCCAGGGCTCAAACCGAACTGGAGGCATTCCGCGCTCAATTCGGTCGCCCGGCCCAGGGGACCCTGCTGGCCCACTGGGCCCGGCTGATCGAACTGGTCTATGCCTGCGAGCGCACCCTGGAGGTGCTGGCCGACGACCGCATTGTCGATCCGATGGTGCGCACCCCGGCGACGCCGCGGGCGGGCAGGGGGATCGGCCATGTCGAGGCCCCGCGCGGCACCCTGATCCACGACTATACGACCGACGACAACGGCTGCATCACCCGGGCCAACCTGATCGTCGGCACCACCCACAACATCGCGCCGATGAACCTGAGCGTCCGCCGGGCCGCGGCCAGCCTGATCGCTGAGGGCGAGGTCGACGCGGCGATCCTCAACCGGATCGAGATGGCGGTGCGTGCCTATGACCCCTGAATTTCCTGCGCCACGCACCGCCTGGATGGCGGGCTCCCCTTGACCGTAACCCTGATCGATCATCAGGGCCATGCGCTCCGCACCTTGCAGCGGTGAGCGCGTATCGCCCCGCACTCTCACCGAGGTTGCCATGAACGAAAAAAAGGAACGAAAAAACAGAAAAATCGTCCGGGTGGAAACGCCCAACAGCGCCTGCGGTTTTGTCGGTCACATGACCGCCGACGAGCTGAAGCAGCGGGCCGCCCACGACGATATGGATCTCTCCTGCCCGGTGTGCGGCCTGATCCACCTCAGCCGCGAAGAGATCGAGGATCTGGAGAAACAGAAGGTGGTCTACTCGAAACGGTATCGAGAGATCCAGCGCCAGGCCGAGGCCGATGCCTGAGACGTGGGAGCTCGTCTGACACCTGGTTTGTGCGAATTGGGCGGAATGTTCGGTTGGTGAAAAAAAGATGGTATAAAGGTGTGCTCCCTGCTACAGTGACGACCATGCGCATGCGCGTTCGCCATGGCGCACAACGGTTTTCCTTCACACCGCACAGGATTTCATGATCTTGGCCCCGCATCCAGCCTCCATTCCGGCCAGTGCGCTGCACATCACCGTCCACGGGATCGTGCAGGGGGTGGGGTTTCGGCCGTTCGTTTACCGACTCGCCCACCGGTATGGGCTCATGGGGACCGTGGCCAACAACGGGGAAGGAGTGGTTATCCACGTCGGCGGTTCGGCCGCGGCGCTCGATGATTTTGTCGTTGCCCTGCGCAGCGACGCCCCGCCAGTGGCCCGAATCAACCGCATCGAGGTGCAAAGCGCGGAAACGCTCCCCGACAACGAGGACTTCCGGATCCTGCCCAGCCGGCAGGGCGGGCGGCCGTCCACCCAGATCGCCCCGGACATTGCCCTCTGCACCGACTGTTTGCGCGAGATCCTCGATCCGGCCAACCGCCGGTTTTGTTACCCTTTCACCAACTGCACCAACTGCGGCCCCCGCTTTTCCATCGTTGAACGGATTCCCTACGACCGCCCCAACACCTCGATGCGGGTTTTTTCCCTGTGCGCCGAGTGCAGCCGCGAATACCACGATCCCCTGGATCGCCGCTTCCACGCCCAACCCAACGCCTGCCCGGTTTGCGGCCCGCAGTTGAGCTGGCACGACGGCGAGGGAACCCTCCTGACGGGCGATGGTCTTGCCCTGGCGGCCGGAGCCCTGGCTGCCGGGCAGGTGGTGGCGATCAAAGGACTGGGCGGCTTTCACCTGGCCGTGGATGGATGCGCGGAAGCGGCGGTGGCCACCCTCCGGCACCGCAAAAACCGACCGGCCAAGCCGTTGGCGATTATGGTCCGGGATCTGGAAACGGCTCGCCAATTCTGCCAATTGAGCGACGACGAGGCGGCGCTGCTCGCCTCGCCGGAACACCCGATCGTCCTCGTTGCCCGAAAAGAGGGTACTGGGCTGGCCCCCGGAGTCGCGCCCGGTCTGGGGCATATCGGGGTGATGCTGCCCTACACGCCGCTGCACCATCTCCTCTTCGCCCGGCCGGAAACGCCGGCGGCCCTGGTGATGACCAGCGGCAACCGCAGCGACGAGCCGATCTGCACCGGCAACGACGAGGCCCTGCGACTGCTGCGCGGGCTGGCCGATTTCTTTCTCCTCCACAACCGGGACATCGTCACCCGGGTGGACGATTCGGTGGCCCGGATCATGGATGGCGAGGTCCGACTGCTGCGGCGGGCGCGGGGCTATTCCCCGGTTCCCGTCCTTCTTGGCCGGCCGACGGCGGATATCCTCGCCTGCGGCGCGGAGATGAAAAACAGCTTCTGCATCGTCCGCAACAACGAGGCCTATCTCAGCCAGCACATCGGCGAGTTGACCGGGGCCGAGCAATTCGATTTTTACCAAGAGAGCATCGCCCATCTCCAGGCAGTGCTTGAAGTGGCGCCGGACCGGCTCGCCTGCGACCGCCACCCCGATTACCTCAGTTCCCGCTACGCCCACCGCAGGGCTGCGACCTGCCGCGAGGTCCAGCACCATCACGCCCATATCGGTGCGGTGATGGCCGAAGCAGGGCTGGACGGGCCGGTGCTGGGCGTTGTCCTCGACGGCGCCGGCTACGGCGATGACCATACGGTCTTCGGCGGCGAGGTCTACCGGGCCGACCGCAGCGGCTTTGTCCGCATGGCCCGGCTGGCGCACCTGCCCCTGCCGGGCGGCGACCGGGCCGCGGAACAACCCTGGCGCATGGCCCTGGCCCTGTTGTATCGGGGGATAGGAACGGCGGCCCTGGTCGAGACCGCGCAACCGCCCAGCCTGTTGACCATTGCCCCGGATAAGAAAAACCTGATCCACCAGATGCTGCTCAAGGGGCTCAACTGCCCCAAAACCTCAAGCTGCGGCCGCCTGTTCGACGCGGTCTCCGCCCTGCTGGGGCTCTGCCTGACCAGCGACTACGAGGGCCAGGCCGCCATGCTCCTGGAGTATCAGGCCAGCCTGGCCACGGATGCGGAAGCCGCTCCGGCCTATCCGGTGGTCCTGCGCCGGGAGGAGGGCGTTGAGGTCATCGCCAGCGCACCGCTTGCCGACCTGCTCTGCCGCGATCTGGCCGCAGGGGTGGCGAGGCCGGTCATCGCCCGCCGCTTCCACCTCTGGCTGGTCGATGCTTTGACGGTGGCGCTGAAAAATGCGCGGCACCAGACCGGGTTGACCGAGGTGGTCCTCTCCGGTGGCTGCATGCAGAATAAACTGTTGTTTGAAACCCTGGCCGCACGGTTGCGCGGCGCCGGTTTCGTCGTCCATGCCGGTGCCCTGGTGCCGATGAACGACGGCGGCATCGCCCTGGGCCAGGCCTTTATCGGAGGTCATCCATGTGTCTAGCCATTCCCATGCAAGTGGTCGAACTCTCAGGCGGCAGCGATGAGCTGCTCGATCCCCAGGTGGCCCTGGTGGAAAACGACGGGGTGCGCAAGGCCATCCGCCTGGAGATGGCCGACCGGATTCCGGCGGTGGGCGAGTATGTGATCATCCACGCCGGGTTCGCCATTCGCACCCTGACCGAAGAGGAGGCGGAGTACAACTTGAGCCTGATGCGGCGGATGGCCGAGATGCTGGACCGCGAAGACCGTCTCCCCGGAGGCGCGGAGCAGTGAAGTGCGCCGACGAATTCCGCAGCCGGGAGATCACCGCGCCCCTGGTGGCGGAGATCGGCCGCCGGGTGGAGCGGCCGGTGCGGATCATGGAGGTCTGCGGCACCCACACCATGGCGATCTTCCGCCACGGCATCCGGTCATTGCTGCCCGAGGGAATCAAGCTGCTATCCGGGCCGGGCTGCCCGGTCTGCGTCACCCCGACCAGCCACATCGACGCCTTTCTTGCCGCCGCCGACCTGGACCGGGTGACCATCGCCACCTTCGGCGACCTGATCCGGGTGCCCGGAACCGGCCGCTCGCTGGCCGGGGCGCGGGCCCAGGGCGCCAGGGTGGAGATCGTCTACTCGCCCATGGACGCCCTGACCCTGGCCCAGCGGGAACCGGAGCGGACCGTGGTCTTTCCGGCCATCGGCTTTGAGACCACGGTGCCGACCATCGCCGCCACCATCCTGCAGGCCGAACGGCTGGGGGTGGCCAATTTCCTGATCATCGGCGCCAACAAGACCATGCCCGGGGCGCTGGCGGCCCTGATGGCCGACCAGGAGTTGCAGGTCGACGGTCTGCTCTGCCCCGGCCATGTCAGCGCCATCATCGGCAGCGGCGCCTACCGGCCCCTGGCCGAGCGCTACCGCCTGGCCTGCGCCGTGGCCGGTTTTGAACCGGCCGACATCCTCGCCGGGCTGCTCAGCCTGATCCGCCAGATCAACCAGGGGCGCCCCGGCGTGGAGAACTGCTACACCAGGGCGGTAAGCGAAGAGGGCAACCTCCGGGCCCAGCACCTGATCGACCAGGTCTTCGAGCCGGCTGACAGCGAATGGCGCGGCCTGGGCACCATCCCTGGCAGCGGCCTGGTGCTGCGGGAGCAATATCGCCGCTTCGACGGCATGGT
>Ga0074193_1001849_pt1 | contig 22463 bp, 13 predicted proteins | sample EPASupsiteHSE605_FD_64523 | JGI IMG/M metagenome (GOLD analysis project Ga0074193, IMG submission 64523) | Bioremediated contaminated groundwater from EPA Superfund site, New Mexico - Sample HSE6-05 | ecosystem: Environmental > Aquatic > Deep subsurface > Groundwater > Contaminated ... | reverse complement strand
CGTTTTCATCATGTCGTATTTTAATCAAAAATAGAAAATTAATTTGTGTGATTGTTATATTAAGTCCAATTTTGCCGCCCGTAATAGATAAATAAGATTTTATGAACAGAAAATTAAAAAGACGAGCCCCCATCTGCTTCAAAAGATGGAAACGGACTCCATGGGCGGCGTTTGCCTCCATGGGCAAAACAATCAAAATCGGAGTGCTCTGTGTAACGTACTCGCTTCTGGTTATGAAGAGTCAGCCTCTTCTGGCTCAGGGTGAGACAAAGAGTGGGAACGATACAATAAGGACCCTGGAAGAGTTGGTTATAGATGCGGGGCGCCCCACACCTTTTCAGCCACTTGTACGCGTAGTTGCAGTTATTCAGCAAAAAGAGATTGAGCGGGCGGCTGTTCAGAATCTTACGGATCTATTACGATACATACAGGGGACGGACCTCAGGAGCCGCGGAAGCGAAGGGGTTCAGGCAGACATAAACATTCTTGGAGGGACATTCGACCAGACAATGGTCATGATAAACGGGATAAATTTCACGGACCCGCAGACAGGGCACCACTCCCTCAATATTCCGGTGGAACTGTCACAAATTGAGCGAATTGAAATTCTTCAGGGACCGGGTGCCTGGTCCAACGGCTCGGTTGCCTATTCCGGTGCAATAAATATAATTACAAAAAATCCTTCGAAAACAGGGGTGAATGTCTCTCTTCTGGGGGGTAGCTTTGGCTACTTTAAAGGTAGTGCCAATATAGGTTTCAGGAAGATTACAGCAGACAGGTCGTGGCAGATAAGTGGTCAGGCAGGTGGCGGTCACAGTCGATCAGATGGTTTTGCCGACAATACAGACTTTGGCATTACTAATCTCTTCTCAAATGTGAACATCACAAACAGACGTGGTCACTCTTTTGCACTGCAGGCAGGTTTCCAAAGCAAGGATTTTGGTGCCAACAGCTTCTATTCAATTGCCTACCCGGAACAGTTTGAGGCCACCAGACTTTTCCTTTCTTCTATTCAATATCAGTATATGAGTGGTCGCTGGCAGATAAAGGCTTCGGTCTACCAGAGAAGGCACTTCGACCGCTTTGAGCTTTTCAGATATGAGGCTCCTGCATGGTATAAAGGGCACAACTACCATCAAAACGACATTCTTGGGTTCAATGCTCAGGCTGCATATCGCTGGGGCAAGGGAGGCACCTCCATTATTGGTGTCGACTACAGGATCGAACATATTTTTAGTACGGTTCTGGGTGACGATATGACTTCGGGCAAACCGGCTCCTTTTGAAGACGGAATTGAATACACAAAGGCAAAGGGTAGAGAGATACCAAGTCTCTATTTAAAGCATCTGATTCAGCTTGAAAAATGGCGTTTTACCGCCGGGCTTATGCTGAGCGACACATACAACACTGCAAGTAGCAGTTACGGAACAAGATTATATGCGGGCCTTGCTGCTGCTTACCAGATAAACCCGTATCTGGAGGCAAACGGCTGGATAAACAACAGTTATCGCAATCCAACATTTACAGATCTTTACTACAAAAGTCCTACACAGACCGGGAACATGGGTCTGAAACCGGAAGAGGCTGTTGCTGCACAGGTTGGTCTTAAACTGACAAAGTCCGAGATAAGGGCTTCTTTGTCTGCCTTCTACAGATACGGATACAGAATTATCGACTGGACAAGGGCTTCGGGTTCGGACCAGTGGCAGGCTGGGAATATTACAGATATACGTTCGGCTGGGTTTGAATTGAATGCTGCATATATCTGGAAAACCGGCTGGATCAATCAGATGGGAGCATCATACGCTTATCTGAATGTTGCAAAGGAGACTGGCAACCTTCATTCGCTCTATGCTACAGATTATCTGAGGCATAAGGCTTCTCTCTTTATTGACCATGATGTTTTTTCAAAGTTATCGGCCAGATGGGACTTGTCGTTTCAGAAGAGAGCCGGAACATATCTGGGAGCGGGAAGCAGTGAGGTTCCGTACAAGAGCTTTGCACTAGTCGATATAAAGCTGCTATGGAGCGAAAAGTGGTATCAGGTGTTTGTTGAGGCTACAAACCTTCTTAATACAGATTATCTGTACATAGGAAACCTGCCTCAACCCGGAAGGTGGATTAAGGCAGGTGTAGGGATAGATTTGTGACCAATCAATCAGGCTACCATTTTGAGAACTTCAATTCAGAGTTATTTGGGTAATCGATCCAAAAACAATAATATTGCCCTTTCTGTATTAGAAGTTTTTGGAAAGCACCTATATATTCATCTTGCCTTGCCAATTCTATCGGCTCCCGAATGTTTTTGGTATGCAATACATTATAATTTTGGTCAAATGATTTATATAAGACCGAAAATTGTTTATCGTTAAAGTCTGAATAAATACAATGCAAATTACCTTTCGTATCAAAAGTTGCCGATAATAAGTTCCCTTTTGGAGTTAATAACAAAGGAGTGCTCCAATGATTACCTTCATCTGTGCTACAAGACATCCATACTTCATATGGTTGATGAGGACTTTGCCAGGTAATCACCAAGCGATTATTAATACACGATAATTCAGACATCGCAGCACCACGATTTGCATTTATTTTACTTACAATGATTGGCTTCTCAAAGGCAATGCTGTCTACACCGGATCTCTTTTTTATAAAATAAATATTCTTGCTCTCGTAAGATCCACATGAAATAACCACTTGATTACCTTTTAAGATAGCTATTGAAGCTCCTAAGTTAGAGATATTTTGGTCCATTATAATTGTAACCGGCTCGGTCCAGGATTTACCCTTATCACGAGACATCTGGTATTTTAAAGAATTTCTCTTTCCTTGCGGATATGCTATATAGACTAAATGAATCTCGTTATCAAAAGCAGCAATAGCCGGTTTATCAAGTAACAAACTATCGGTTTTGAATGGGACGGATTTCATAAGAAATTGATTTTTGCCGAAATCAAATTCATACAAAGTAATGTTCCCCGCATAAAATTTATTTCCAATATGCATGACTGTTAAATAAGTCTCACCTTTTGCATTCGATGTCATATAGGGATTTCCGGTTGCGAAAGTATTAGGAAGATCAATTACACCCTTGGCAGTCCAAGTATCTCCATTATCATTTGAGAATTTATAGGCTACCTGCATATCCTTAGCTGATACATCATCACCCTTCCTGTTAGGCCTTTGCTCCATCCAGGCAGCGATAATACCATTTTTTGAAGGTTTGCTGGCCGTCACCTCAAATGTCCGGACATCAGTTAAAAGTTTCGAAGGGACGGTTTGGGCCGAGGCTGAATTCAGCCATAATAGCCCACAAAAAAAGAAGAAACGAAATTTCATAGAAGATTATTATTTAGGGTTTTTATGCCTCTCATGATTTAGTCACAAGTAAAGCATCAATATTATTTGTATTATTACTACTAACCCCTTAGCAGAGTACTCGGCCAAGGGGTTGGTATTAAGGCAGGTGTAGGGATAGAATTATAAAAATATCATTAATTATTAGCTATCCCTTATGGTTATCCTGCTTATTTCTAAAGAGCTATTTTTTCATTATGGAAAAGCCGCTTTTGATAAATGACTTGGTCTTTTCATTTTTTGCCAAAGCAGCAAGTCTATCCTTTTGGCTAGCAGTAAGATTGTTGTTAAAGGACATTGCTACATTTTGCAAGAAGGAGTCCTGCTCATTCTCGCTGAAAATTTTGTTAGCATGTAATTCATAAGTATCTATCATACTGTCAATCTCTCTTTTTATTTTTGCTATTGCAGCTGCACGATAGACTTCGACAGTTGGATTATGTTCGAGCTCCAGTCTCTTTGCCAAAGCATCGGCATCGGCTAACTTTTTGGCTGTCTCTTCCATAGATGGTGTCTTACTGTTCATATCGCCAAAATTGAATGCAATGGAAGAATAGTTGCCACGAACATTATCGACCAGAAAATCAGTCACAACCTTTTTACCTACTTTGAATTTGAATTGATTCTCTATCAAAAAATTCAAGTTTGCTTCTGAACGGGCATATCCATATGAATTCCAGTAAGTCCAGTATTCATGGGCAAGCTTTTCTTCATCAGTAAGGCTATTCATCAATTCTGCAGCTATGGTCCTCGCTAATTCCTGAGATTTAAAATCGCTGCTGACTATGCTGATATATTCGCGCATGAAACTCTTCTCTCTGTTCCCCGATTTATAAAGAGCATGGAGTGCTTCGAGAGTCTTGTCCTTGTCCAGATGAGATTTCATTGTTGCAATGAAAGCATCCGGCTGCTTATAACCTACGAATCTGAAAAGTTCTTTGCCATCTCCGTCTAGTATTATATATGTAGGATATGAGCGTACGTTAAAGGTTTTATTCAACTCGGGGCCCTCACCGTTCTCCATATCAAGCTTCATGAATACAAATATCGGATTCATATAATCGCCAACCTCTTTTGTAGGAAACACCTGTGACGACATCATTTTACATGGGCCGCACCATAGAGTATAACAGTCAATGAAAAGCATTTTGCCTTCTGCTTTTGCTTTAGAAAGAGCTTCTGCATACTTGCCTTCAAACTCCTGCACTCCAGGTTTTACTGCTATTGTTTGTTGCTGGTCACTGCTTCGGAACATCTCCATCCGGGCTTGCTCCTTTGCAGAACCTTCCCGCCCAAGTGCGATTTGCTCCTCAACCTTCTTTATAAAATCTGCCGGAGTTGGTTTAGATGAAGATCCGCTCCAACGAGCAAGGACATTCTTTTCTGCATCAATTATCAGAAATGTAGGATAGCTGTTTACTTTGAATTCATCGGCAATGGCAGGCCCTATACCTTTCTCTGCATCTATTGACATATTTATAAACTTTGCATTGAAATATTTACCTGCCTCCTCTTCGAGAAATACATGCTTAGCAACAGCCTTGCACGGACCGCACCAATCTGTATAGAAATCTATGAAGATGTTTTTGTTTTCAATTTTAGCTTTTTCACAAGCCTCACTTAAGGTTCCTTTGAAAAATATTATACCAGGATTTTGAGCAGAAGCTATGAAACCCATTATTAATAGGGCAAAACTTAAAAAAAATCTTTTCATCTACTTTATATTTATCTCGAATATCTTTTTCCCATTAGCAGATCAAAATCGCTGAAACTTGTTCCCAGATAGTGAGTCTCCTTTATTTTTCCTGTACCTGAAGTTGTTCTGACAGGACTTCCATTTGGTTGGCCACCAATCATATTATACATATAAAGCTTGTACGTGCCGCTCAGATATGTTCCAATAGTCAGATAGTCAAAATTTGGAGTTGCAACGTTATATTGCCTGTTGGAAACAAAGGTTATTGTTTCGTTAGCCGGCAGACCTGCTGCTGTAATCTCATACTCTGTATTATTTACCGCATCATAATAGTACAACTTATTATTGTTCACAAAATAGATTATATCTGCAGTGTATTGGTTTGATGCAAACATAGTTGCACCATGCATTTTAGAAGTAGCGGCAATTTCGACAACTTTGTTGACCTTAGGAGGGGCAGACATAGAACTGGTTGTAATTCTGTACAATACTAATCTGGCCTGATTTGCCTTATCTCTGAATAAACAATAGACAACACCCTTGTAATTTCCCATAAAAAGGCAATTGAAGTTAAGATTAGAGGTTGGATTCACTGCATCTGTCAATGCATTTGCTACTCCATTGTAATTACTCCATAGAATTCTGCTTTTGGTCTCATCCCAATATACCATCCCTGCCAATGATGGAGAGACAGCCCAAAAGTCACTTCCACCGGGTTCACCGGAAGGAAATCCTAATTTTCCTGTTCCCTGGTCACCGACGTATGAAGAATAGGTTCCGTTGTCAGACAGGTATAAATTACACCATAACCCTGTAAGAAGTTTATATGGGGTATCGTTCGGCTCATCAAAAAACATTGATGAGTGGTCATATAGCTTTCTCATATCGGAAGCTCTCAGAACACTTATTTTTTTATTATATGTTATAATGCCCAGACAATGAGCACTAACCTTTGTCAATGAATCAGGATCAACAAACTGTTTACCGTACAGAATACCCATGCTTCTTGGTTTTCCTGACAGGGTTGAACCTTGTGTATTTAACAGAATGTTGCTTACTAATCTGCCATCGTCCAACAGGAGATCCATATCGGTATTGCCCGATGAATCCTCTTTGAGGATATAATGACCTCTGGTAAATAAGGTACCAACGGTTAATGAGGTTGATTGGTGAACAAAGTATCCGTTTGTTTTGCTTTTTGCATATAAAAAGATAGAGTAGCTTCCAACCCCCTTTGTGACAAAATATTCAAGGTTTTTCTCCCTTCCTATAGTATCTGCCTTTACCGGAGATTCAAAAATCACCCACCTGTATTCTAAATTATCTCCATAATCACTTTTAACAACAGGATCTATCTTTAATGTATCAATAGCAGATACTTTCAGATATGAAGTTTCAATTCCCGTAATTTCTATATCACTTACAGGTGTATAGTCATAATTGCCTTTGTCTAAATAACAAGAAGTTATAAAAACAGATGCAAGAAACATTAATATAATTGATTTTATAATTTTCATTTCTTTATTTTTTAATTAAAATGAGACAATTGTACCATCGGCCTCCTTTAACACACCAAGTCCCTGACTTATTCTTAGAGCGTTGTATGCACTCAGCTTCCTGATAATGACCTCTAAAAGGTACTCACAATAGGCAGCATCATAATTTGAGTTTGTACCTCCGGTATATGTTGTACTTGATGTAAAACCTAATTCTTTTGAAAGATATTCGTCATCCCACTTCTTCCCGGTTTGGTCTATTAAAAACTGATGTTTTACAACTCCATATGCTCCAAAATAGCCTATTGCATAAGCGGCCCAGTTGGCAGGTTTCGATAATTGGTCGGTAAAAATGATCTTGAACCGGCTTCTTTTTGGCAGGCCAGATTTGAAATAGTTATTTTCTTTGAACCCAACGACCAGAGTGACTGTAGAACTTTTTAAAGATGCATCTCTCTTGATAATTACAGGAAGGGTAGCAGTAACCACCCCTTTGGGTATAACGTAATTGTTTTTAACAGTAGGATCATTGAATGGAACATAATGGGTACCAGAAATTGCATTGGTACCCTCTGCCGGTATTTGCTCGAGAGTAACCTCTCTTGCATTCTCACCAATAAAACCCATGGTCTCTACATTGAGCAGGATTGTATCTGTAACTGCAGTTGATGGTCCGTATACAAAAGAGTAATTGACAATGGAATCGACATTATTGTTATAAATAAAATTTAATCCATCGCTGTGGTTAAACATTTCCAGTTTGTTCTCACAACCGGAAACAAATATTGCAGAAAAAGCAATCAAAATATATTTGCTAAACTTATTAATCATGGCTTTTTAATTATTAGGATTAAATTCTGATACTGGTAATTTTACAATATAATTGGCCTCTGTTACAGGTTCTGTTCTCCATAGCATGGTCGGAGACTTTAGTCTCTTATAAGTATAAAACATGTGACCTTCGCCATAAAACTCTCTTCTGTATTCATTTATAACCTCTGCTCTTACAGCATCCAATGTAGCAAAAGTGTTTCCGCTTATAAGGACATTATGTGATAACTGATATTTGGCCCACAAGGTGTTTGCTTCTGTAAGATCGTTGGTGGTTTCAAGCACTATCAGATACATTTCTGAAAGTCTGAGGATAGGAACAACTTGTCTTTTTGTCAATTCGAGATATGTACTTATAGATGTAGTGTTGTTATAATTGTACTTCATTAGTACAGGAAAAATATTTCCGGAAGGATTCATTAGTGTTCTGTTCCATAGAATATTAAAACGATTATGAGAAGCTGTCTGCTGCCCTTCGAACAATTTGGTTAACTGTTCATTTGTTATTACAAGGTGACTCTCTCGTATTTGAGCAGATCCTGCTGCCAGAACAGTTGGAGAGTAACTCATAATATTATGTACATTAAGCATCATCAGACATTCAGACGGGCATGCAAGGTAACCAGCATTGATGTCATTAAGACCGCTGAGTGTTATGAGGTCGTTTCCGTCCACACCTTTTGCCTCTATAATGCTTTTTGCAATTGTATAAGCTTTTTCTTTATTACCTATATACATATAAAATCTTGCCTGGAGGGCTTTCACTGCCCAGTAATTAAACCTGCTCTGACGATATCCGTGGAAATCATCGTCAAGCACCGTATTGTCTATCTGACTGGCATTGAATATATTCAGGTAATCGAAAGTATACTTGAAGATTGGGTCCTTATCTTTGAGGATAGATTCAGCCTTATTAAGGTCTGCCTCAACTTTGGCTACAAAATCATTATAATTATAATATTTAGGGAGCGATATCTGAGATACTGTCTCTGCATAAGGAAGCGAAACATTTATAGTGGCACCGTTAGGGACCTGACCAAACAACCTTAAAGCATCGAAGTGACAAAAAGCCCTGATTGCATAAGCCTCTCCTTCAATTATAGCTTTTGACACAGGGTCCTTTATTACCGAACCATAAGTATCCATACTATTAATAATCATGTTGGCCTGTGCAACAACATTATACAGGCCTGCATAAATACTGTTGGCTGCTGCTTTTGCATTGTCACCATCATAATTAAAAGCCTTTAGTTCATAATCCTGCAGGCGGCCATTCTGATCTACCCTCCAAAGCTGGGCCATGGATTCAATATTTGACATCGTAAGTTTTTCACCATAGATATCTCTATTTTTCAGCTTTATATAGCACCCGTTTAGTGCGTTACAATAACCGGCGTATGAACCGAACAATTCATCGGTTGTCTCCTGAGTTGTCGGCTTGACATCCAGCCATTTATCACAAGAGCTGATCAGGGGTAAAATGATTAAAAAGAGGTAAATAAATATTCTTTTCATAATAGTAATTCATTATTAAAACATAAGTGATACCGAAACCCCCGCTCTCCTGGCAAATGGGTAACTAATACCCCTTTCACGTTTGACGGATGAAATATAAAAAATATCGGAGGTGTTTACTTCAAAGATCAGAGATTGAATCTTGTATTTCTTTATAAATGATCCCTTATCCAGTCTATACTGCAGGCTTGCGCTCTGAAGCTCAAAAACCTTATCGCTCATTACGAAACGAGATGTTGCACGGGTTGCAGTATTAGAAAATCCTTTGTAGAAGGTTACATCACCGGGTTTACTCCACCTTTCGTTGTAAACCCTTCTATCTACATTATTGGCACCCAGTGCATTAGTAGTAACCTCAACCTTACTTATAAGGGTCTGGTTATAAACCTGGCCACCCCAATGGTATCCGAAAGAGAGGTTTAGAGTAAAGTTGCCGTATCTGAGCATAGAGTTTACATTTCCTCTGAACAGAGGTTCGTTTATGCCACAATAGATTTTTGCAGAAGGGTCCCATGTGTCGGTAATATATCCGTTTTTATCCAGAAAAAGCTCTTTGCCCGTGCTTGGATCAATTCCAAGTGATTTAACTGCCCATATAGAGTTTTGAGAATATCCTTCATAGAAAAGTGTGCTTATGTCTACATTCTGTGCTCTGTAAGCCTCTGTCTGTTTTTTAATCTCATCTGAAAGTCTGGAGATCTGGTTTTTATTATATGCTAGTTTTGTACCAACCATCCAGATTAGCCCTTTTTCGGTATCTCTGAAAATATATCCGTTTAAGGATGCCTCAAATCCGGTATTTTTCACCTCCCCAACATTATCTATGTACGAGGTATAACCTGTAGATAGCGGAAGGTCTTTTGAAGAGAGCAGATCGGATGTTTTTTTGACATAAAAATCAAATGTAGCGCTCAGTCTGTTGTTCAGGATACCGATTTCAGTTCCGATATTAAACTGATCTGTCATTTGCCACTTAAGATTTTCGTTTCCTAATGCCATAAGATAGGCTCCTGTCATATTAAGGTATCTGTCATCGGTATAATACTGGTATGTCTGAAGAGCCTGATAAGGAGAGAATTGTTGTGAACCTGTCTGACCGAAAGAGGCCTTAAGTCTGAAATTGTTGATTAAATCATTCCCTTTTAAGAATTTTTCTCTGTGAATGTTCCAACCTATACCCAAACTCCAGAATGGGGCGTATTTGCTTTTACTGCCGAACTGAGAACTTCCATCAACCCTGTATGAAAAGTCGGCATAGTATCTATTCTCTAAAGTGTAGTTTAAGTTCCCGGTAAAACCTACTCTTCTGGAAGTACTTTCACTACCGTTTGGCATTTCTACCTGGTCATATTGCAGGGCATTTCCGATAAAAGGTTTGCTTCCTTTTGAAAAGCCCTCAACAACAAAGTTATACATATAGTTTTCGCTGCTCTGTATAGAGTAGTTCAAACCTGCATATAGCTGATGCTTTCCTTTAAAATTTTTGGTATAACTCAGGACAACATCGGCATCATAACTTAAGCTGTTACCGGTTCCATATTTATACATACCTTTTCTGAAATAGCCGGCTTCTGTTTCATATTCAGAGGTTTTGAATGAAGAGTGTTCAGCCGGCAGGTAATTGTCGTTTTCTGTATTATTCTTTGTAATTCCAAGCTGGGCCTTCATTTTAAGCTCCTTAAGAATGTTCCATTCAATGGAAAAGTTGTTGTTAAGTTCTGTGTAACCCGTTTCATTAAGGCTATTCAATGTTGCATCATAAAGAGGGTTCTGAACCCTGGCATTATTTAAAATTAATCCCATAAAATCCTTATTAAGTGTACCATCAGCATTGTATGGTTTGTAATAAGGCATCATGTTTGCAAATTTACTGAAGGTACCATAAGAGCTCTCCATCCCTTTATTAACACCAATTCTCAGTTGATTTTTAAAAATCACGTTTTTATATGTATACGCAATTGTAAATCCAGCATTAAAATTATCTCTGTTTGATCCTTTCATTGCTCCGGCATTTGATGTCAATGAAGCTGTTGCTCCCCATCTGAACTCATTGCTTCCCCCCTCTAATCTCAGATTATATCTCTTTCCTGTACCTACTCTTACCGGATAGTGGAGCCAGTCGGTGTTTACACCCTCCATAACATCTTTCAGGCGCATTTCATAGCTTTGTTCTGCATAATCTTTGTTCGAAAGATATGCTGTACTGGTGGTGTAAAGTCCAACCTGTTTTTGTAAAGAGAGTAGTTCAGAGGCATTTAGTAAATCATACGATGAAAGGTCAGGAATTTCCATGGTAAGACCGGCTTGTACATTAATCTTTAGTTTGCCGGGTTGCGGAGCCTTGGAAATCACAACAATAACACCGTTTGCTCCTCTTGATCCATAAATTGCAGTCGCAGAGGCATCTTTAAGAATATTAATAGCCTCAATATCCTCATCGTTGTAGTCCATCAGCTTTGTGAGGGAGATCTCAAATCCGTCCATTATTATCAATGGTGTGTTCACATTGGTTTTCAGACCGGCATTGTACTCCTGAACACTCATTGGTAATGAGGAGCTCCCGCGTAGTGTAAGTTGAGGAATAACATTGGGATTACTCCCGAGATTATTGTCGACGGTGATATTAAATGCAGGATCGATGTTTTTTAGAGTCTGAACCAGATTTTGACCTCTGTAGGCTTGAATCTCTTTAGCTGTGACTGTTGAAACTGAACCGGTATAGCTCTCTTTTGACTTGTTAAAAACGCCTGTCACAACAATGTCATTTGTCTCCAAGGCATCGTCCTCCAAAACAACATTAATGGTGGACTGTCCGGTGTAGTTCACCTCTTTGCTCTTCATGCCAAGAAATGAAAAGACCAGTACTTTGCCATTATCAGGGACTGTTACAGTGTACAACCCATTAATATCGGTAGCCTTTCCGGAGGTTGTGCCTTTGAACAATACAGAGGCTCCGAAGACAGGCTTGCCATAGGTATCTCTTACTACACCTTTTACCTCCTTCTTTTCGCGGGGCTGTAGTCTTTGCTGAACCTGTTCTCTGGCATTGCTTTTTTTAATTATAATAATATTGTCTTTTATCTCGTATTCCAGCTGGGAAGATGAAAGAAAGAAATCAAGAATCTTTGTTATCTTCTCATTTGTGAATGAGATGTTTTTCTTTTCCAGCTTTGCAACATCTGCATCGCTGTAAACGAATGAGAAGTCACTCTGTGCACTTATTGCCTTGATAACCTCTTTTATCGAGGCTTCGCGCATATTAAGAGTAAAACTATCCTTCTGAGCATATACTGCCCCGAAGGATTGCACCGAAAGGAGCAATAATAATAGAGTTTGCTTCATCTTTCTAAAAATTTTCATACATTTAAGTGTTTTTTTAAGGTTATAAAATTTGGCCCAATCGTTGGTAGCGAAGGTTGGCCGGTTTTCCTTGAGACAGGGGCGTTTATCCTAAACGCCCTTTTTATCGTTATTTTTCTAATAATATTATTTTGTCCTTATAGGCATCAATTTTTATTCTGTTAGTTTTTTCTATTGTTTCAAGCACTTGGATATAACTTAATTCGCGCTTTAGTTTGAAAGAGAACGGGAGATTTTCCAGTTCCCCGGCAGCGAATTCATATTCAAATCCGTAATTCCTGGATAGCTCCTCTATAATGTATCCCAAGGTACGATTGTCAAAGTACCAATAGCCGTCTTTCCACGCAATATATTCATCTACATTGACATTCTGAGAAGTAAGTTTTCCGTCTGACGTGTTGAACAGAGCCTGCTGAGAAGGTTCTAGTACAAGAGAAAACCTTCTGGAAACATCTGTAACCTTCACGCTCCCTGTAACTAAAGTGGTCCTTATCTCTGAACGATCGCACCGGACGGCAAAAGAGGTTCCAAGTACCTCTACATTAAGTCCGCCTGTTGACAAGATAAATGGTCGGGATGCATCTTTTGATATCTCAAACCATGCCTCTCCCTTGAAAGCCACACGCCGCTCCTTCCCTGAGAAGGGAATAGAATAGGTTATCTCCGAATTTGAGTTGAGCATTACTCTCGAACCATCGGGTAACACTAATTTATGAGTGCGCCCTGTCGGTACAATAACTGAATATTCTTCTGGTATGGGTTTATCAGAAGATGATTTCTTCATAGATGCAGGAAATTTTTCTGAAAGTAGATTTGTCTCATCATTTTTCAGGTTTATACTCTCTCCGGATGGCAACTTGAGGACAACACTCTGGTATTCTATCACCGGGTAGCTTCCCTTTTTCCCGGGGACAAACATCAGCACAGCCAAAGCTATAACTATAACAGCTGCCGCCGCTGAATACCTTACAATACCTCGGTACAGCCTGATTCGACTTATCTTTTTAGCCACAATATTCTTCTGGAGCTGATGCTCCTCATCGCTGCGGTACGTATGTTGCAGACCCTGTTCCACAAAATCTGCGGAGCATAACTTATTAAAGGTCTTCTCGTTTGATTCTGAAGCTGAGCGCCAGTTCTGCAGCTCTGCCTCTTCATCTGTGGTACTGACCCCCAGAATATGACGGGTGATCAGTTCCGGAATCCTGTTGTTTACAGATTTGTCCATCTTGTTCGCATTTACTACTAATACGCTTTAAGAGCGATTTGGAATAAAAGCTTTTAAAAAAATATCAGATAGAGATCAACAACAGGAAGAGTTCTTCCATTATCTTCCGGATCCTTGCATTAGAAATAGATTTCTGTTTTTTAACTGTATTGATAGATACGTTAAGCTTCTCGGATATTTCCTGAAGCTTCATCCCTTGCATACTCATGAGACATATTGTCCGGCATGAAGAGGGTAGACTATCGATTGCCTGGGAAAGATTATGCAAAACTTCTGCTTCAATAATATTTTCCAGAAATGACTCTTCTGATTCTTCAAAATTGTGAAGTTTCTCAAAGCGTTTCTTTACATCTCTTTTTCTGAGCTTTGTAACAGCCTCATTCCGGATAAATTTGTAAAGAAAACCTTTGGCCATTGGTTCAGATGTAATTCGCTTTCTGTTTTCCCACAGACTTACGAAAGCCTCCTGCAGAATATCATCTACTTCATAGTTATTGTTGAGGTATTTATATGCAAAATACCTCAACTGTACGGCGTATTTGTCATAAAGAAAGTTAATAACACGACTCTCCCCGGACAATGCTCCATTTAATATGATGTCATTTTCTGTCATATCTCAGAGTGATGAACCTCGGCAATTCCTCAATATCTTTTCGGTAAATATAGATAATTATTCGAAATCGTTCATAAATCCACGTCTTTGGGTTTATCTTAATAGAAAATGTCGTCACATAACATTTCTGAAATGTGACGACAGTTGTGACCGGTCAGGCCGGGACTGTTTAGCCCACCTTCATCATACGGGGGCCGGCTCCGTTTTCCCTTAGTTTCTGTGCAGCGGCTTTTGCCTCTTCCGCTCCATTAGTATCACCATATGATTCTAGAAGCATGGCTTTAATTAGGTAGAAAGGTAATTTATCAGACGGATCTTTTGCCGCCACAATCACGAAATCAACCAGTTCTGTCGCTTTTTTCTGCAGCTGTTTATCCTTGCGGCCAACCAGTTTAGTAAGGTAGGTCATCACATAGATTGATTTGAGCTGTTGTGGCCCGGGATAGTCTTGCTCCACAACAGTATGAACGGCTTCTATCATCTTGCCATATTCCCGGTGTTGGGCATACCCCGCCGTCTGCAACTGAATAAGACAAAACGGTGCCAATTCGTCGTCCGACTCCGAAAGGAGGGAGACAAGCGCTTCATAACGCTTCTGATCAAAGTTATCAACAGGTTCAGGTTCCTTGTTTCTGAATCCGTTCACGGCTATCATAAGAGTTGAACCGAGCTTGTTACCTACACGATCCTTACCCACTGCCTGCTCAAATGCTTCACGTTTGGCGAATACTCTACGGGAAGGCTCTGCAAGCGGATCAACCACATTCGACTCGTACAGCTTCCAGTTTGTTTCCTTCATCATCTGCTCATCGGTAAGGCCGTTTAGATATTCAACCGTTACATTGTCGATCTCATCGCTCATACTTGCCCTGCGCAGAACGCTCACATATTCACTCAAAGTCCGGGCATTTTTCTCGCCAGCCTCATATCGTTCCTTAATACCTTTCAGATTAGCTGCAGGATCGGTCGCAATCTTGCCCTGTTCCATCATATATTCCACAGTTCCTGCACCTGCCACACGGTGGATAACCACCTGTGTCACCGGGTCTATGAACAGCAGAGTGGGAAATGCCGACACACCGTACTTGTCCTTCAGCATGACGCCCTCACCTTTTTCCATATCGTATTTTGCGTTGACGAAATGTTCATTGTAATAGTCCGCTATCATGTCATTCGTGAAAACATTTTTGTCCAGCATCTTACACGGACCGCACCATGTCGTGTAGCAGTCAACGAATATGATCATTCTGGCCTGTTTGGCCTTGTCTATGACTCCCTGCCAAGACTTGTTTTCGTCGAATACGATCTTGCGATTCTGCGCCGTGGCACCCGTTGTAATCACTAGCCCGGTCACTAGCAGAATAAAATACAGTTTTTTCATTTTTTTATTATTGCAGTTTGAATTAATTACGTGTTATCTTACCAGCACCCATTTCCAGGCCATATCCTTGACCTTACCAAAACCGGTATAGCTCCTGTCTGTATTGGCGTCTATCGCGCCGTTCGTAGCATCCATGACCATCTGGTGAACAGTGCCCTTCTGTGTCGATTCGTTCCATGTGGCCACATACACAATTTTGTTATTGTTCAACAACATGCCCGTGACAACAAGAAGGTTGTAGTAGTATTTTTGTATCCTCACGCATGTAACTGCTTCGCCAGCGGGGGCCTCCCATACTTTTGTGGCAGGGTTGCCCGACCCAGGTCGGAAAAGGTATACTCCGTTTCCTGCACTGTAATAAAATACCGTTCCCAGCGTACCTGCAGAAACCGATGAGGCATTAGCGATGTCAGGGCAATTGCTCATGTTATAATTACCTTTAGCGATATTCGTAGATGTGATATTCGTAGTGTAAAGATCAGACACAAGCAGTGCATATGTGTTGCCATTTTTCATAAGTGAATATTCGTAGTTGCTGTATCCGAAGTCGGAAGCCACCATTTGCATTCCCGTATTATTGATATCGAAGGGTGCAGAAGCCACCTGTGTCGGAAATTTATCCAACTTTACTCCCGATGTTGCCACGCCGAGGAAACGTGTATTGGTTTGGTCATACACTAAGGCATCGTAAGATAATAGGTAATCGGGTACCCAGGCAGCCAGTTTTCCATATGTTCCGGTATAGGCATCCTGATATTTGTTAAGGTTCCTGTTCCCGCCAACATATCTGTGTACTTTGTCATTGTTGATCATTACTTCTCCTCCTGCACTGCCGCCGGATCCTCCCGATCTCCAGAATGAGAGATTCTTTCCGCCACCCGGTGTAGTCCAGAACAGCTCCTCAAAATCATAAAGTTTCGTAAAAGTCAGGTTTACAACTGCTGCGTCATGCTCCGATGCTACAATGATGTCACCTCCTCCTGCAAGGCCTATACCTCCCATGGAATGTTTGAACGATATCGGTTTTCCGCTCAATCGCTCTCCGTTGGAAGACGAATAAGCGTCGAGGAAAAATTTCTCTGTACCCTCTGTATAGCCCTTTTTAATTCTGTTGTTAGCTATAAGGCCTAAATCTGTGTCTCCGTTGCGTTCATACAGGATCATCCAGCCATCGGTAATCGATTCTTCTATGTTTATAGTGAACTTCATATATGTTTCGACCAGAGTTTCCCGGTGCTTTGCTACTAGCATTAGTGTCCATGACCCCGCAGGCTGCACAATAGAGGCATTGAGTCTGATAGTCTTGGCCAGTGTGTCGAGGCGATAGACAACACCTGCTCCTGTGCCAACAGTTCCGATAGTCCAGTAATAATCGAGCGGTACATTTGATGTCTCGGTGACGCGGGTGCCGTTGAAGTACACCGCAGGTTCAAGAGTAAAATTTTCATAACGCGACAAAGAATAGTGGCTAAGCAAATGCATGCTAGTGGTATCTATAACCACTTCATCAAGTTCTCTATAGTCGTAGTTCCCCAAGTCTTTGAAACAAGAGAATTGAGTCGTCATGACTGCCAGCAGCATACCGAGCCTCGCTATGCGATTAATCAGGCTCCGGGTAAATAATCGTTTATTGTTCTGTATGTTTTTCATCGTGTTTTATCTGTTAGGGAATTCTACAATGTTTCCAAATTCGTCCTTAAGTGGTACGGTATTTGTCTCGTTGTACTTTGCGAGTGCCGCCCTGCACTGTCGGTTCATATACTGGGCCTTAGAACTCGTTATGACATTATCCGGGGTTCCTTCCGGCAGAGAGGTACTATAATATATCCTGAAATTGGACATGCCCGTTACATTTATTACAAATCCATACTTTACATCGCTGTAAGTACCAAAATAATATGTCAGCGCCCTGTACAAAGAAGTAACCTCTGCATCCCAATTATCAGGCTTGCCGACCGCATTCTTCAATATTACGGTAACTTTGTTGAGATCCTCGGCTCCTTCCACAAATTCGTTGTTGGCTTTCATTTTGAATACAATAGAGCCCTCCTTATCCTTGAATTCATTGAAATTGGCAGGTTTTTTGAAATATATCGGGAATTGTACGATGTATTGCCCTGCCGGAATCTTATAGTTCCCTAACACGTAGCCCACTTTGCTTATGTCGCCTTCCACCGCTTCAAGTGTAAAGGGACGGTCGTAATCTGCCACTTCACCGGATAGCCTTGCATTGAACATCACCGAATCCATGTCGTTCTGATAGGCAAAATTATATGTAGTTTGTGTCAGAACCGTGCCTGTTGTGGTGCCGAACCATATATTGAGTGCTGTATGGGTAGTATCGAAATAAATCCTCTCATTCTTTTTACAACTGTTCAGGCTGGCCATGAACAGGCAAATCACAATTGCTATAAATATTTTTTTCATTATTTATCTGGTTTAACGGTTATCCTCTCTATCCGCTGCCTGGGTTTCCGAGTTTGGCAACGGGAATGTATATGCTTTCAATCCAATAAGATCTGCTGCGGAATCGTAGATGCTCTCCATGTTGTGACGCTTGTAGAACAGGAATAACTGGCCTTCGCCCAGGAAATCTTTCCTGAACTCCGTTGTGAGGAAATTGATGAAATTTACTGGCTGCGAAGCTGTGTTGAGACCGCGCATATGTCTCACCTCGTTTATCGGCGCCATATAGTCATCACTGGTGAAGTAGCATGATTCGGCAACAATGTAATACATCTCAGATATTTTGAGCATGGTCATTTTGTTCTGATAGTATGAATCTTCGAGGTTGGGTGTATAGAGTTTGCGGAGGAATCTCGAATTTGAGTTGGCTCCTGTGCCGTTCTCAAAAAGGTACATATATCTGTAGTCGTCCTGGCGCTCGTCGCCGTAGTATAACGCCAGCCTTTCGGAATAGATCGGAAAGACTCCACTTCCGGCACTTGACGAAAAATAGTTGGTTGCGATTGTGCTGAGTGACTGAACATCTATTGCCCACAATTGTTCTGTTGCACCTGCCGGATCGTTCATGGCTATCATGTCGTTTTGTGAGACCCATGTGAAAACTCCTGAGTTTATTACCTCTCTTGCACAAAGTTTGGCGTTTACATAATCTTTTTTGTATAGGTAAACTCTTGCTTGTAATCCCTTTACTGCATAATAGTTGAGGTGACGCTGCCTGTTCATCAGGTAGCCATTATCTTCTAGTTCGGTTATTATCTTCCTCGTATATATCGGGTCTGACTTGAGGAGTTCCATGGCATCTTCGAGATCCTCAAGTACCTTGTCAATAACAAGCGATACTGTGAGTTGCGGAGATTGTACAGGGGCATAGGTCTTGACATACGGGATTGCGGGCTTGTTGGGATTGACAGTCCAGCTCACACCAAAGTATCTGAGAAGCTCGAAATGACAGAATGCTCTCAAAGCCAAGGCTTCACCCTTTATTATATTGTAATTTACTCCTTTGAAAACAGATTTCTTACTGTCTATAACTTCGAGTATTACATTAGCATTTGCAATGGTATTATACAACCCCTTCCAAATAGCCTCTATTCTGTTCTCTGTTGCATAAACCGTATAGTCATAACCTTCTTCACCTGCATATCCACTTGATATAGTGGTGTAATAGCTCCATTCGCGCGCCAGAACGCCCGCCATCCCGAACCTCAGTTCCTTGGTATATAACGGTTCGGTAACCAATAGAGAATAAACCCCGGAAAGCGCCTCCTTGAAACCTGATTCCGTAGAGAACAGTTCTTCGTCCTTAACCTGCGATTGAGGCTTTACATCGAGCCAGTCCGAGCAGGAATAGATACTTCCGATCGTAATCAATACGACCAGTGCAAACAATATTTTATTTTTCATAAGTGTCATATTAATCGGTTAAAATGTTGCATTGAGTGAGAATGAGAATGAACGAGCGAATGGGTAACTGAGCCCACGCTCCGCTTCAACAGTTGATATTCTGAAAACATCGTTCATATAGAGCATGAGCTTGAGCCTGTCTATCTTGTATTTCTGTATGTTCAGGTGCTTAAAGTCGTATGAGAGACTCAGAGAAGAAAGAGACACTTCGTTCTGCTTCTCTACGAAACGTGTAGTAGGTCGCGTAGATGTTTGATTGGTTGATATCCGGCGGTAAGCTACCATATCACCAGGGTTATGCCATGTGGAGGTGAGCACACGTTTGTCTACATTGTATGCAACATCTATGTTCTCTACACGGTTGACAAGAGTGGAGTTGTAGTAATCGCCGCCCCAGGAATACCTAAACGACAGAGCAAGACCGAATCCCTTATATTCAGATGAGAATCCGATGTTGCCATTTATTTTTGGAGATGCATCCCCCGCCACAATCTGGTCAAGCGGGTCCCAAGTATATGTCGTAGTTCCATCCTTTTTCATATAAAGTTCCTGCCCTGTTATCGGATCTATGCCTAGTGATTTTACTGCCCAAATCACACTCAGTGACTGGCCTTCTTTGTACAATGTCAGCGGTGATGTTCCCACATTGTCTATCTGTTCTTCATTTGAGTTTGTTAGTGCACTTGATATCTTTTTGAGTTTATTTACATTGTGCGCCGCAGAAGCATTAATGGAGAAAAATGCGTCCTTTTCCGGATTACGGTACACCATATAGCTGGCAGTCACATCGAACCCCTTGTTCTCAACCTCGCCAAGGTTCTCCTTGTATGAAGTAAATCCTGTCGACGAGGGTAATGTATAGTCTATCAGCATATTGTTGGTAGTGTTGACATAAGCGTCGAAACGAATATTGAGCCTTTTGAACATGCCCAGGTCGATACCACCGTTTATATCGTGAGTCTGCTGCCATTGCAAGTTGTCATTGACAAGAGCCATAAGATATGAACCGGATATGTTGTCATACAGCCTGTCTGTGAAAAACTGGTAAGTCCTCATTGCCTGGAAAGGGTTGAAGTTCTGGTTTCCAGTGTAACCTGTCGATCCCCTTAGCTTAAGCAGGTTTATCACTTTGCTTTTTAGAAGGAATTTTTCTCTGTGGATATTCCATCCCATACCCACTGACCAGAATGTTCCCCAACGATTGTTGGCTCCAAACATAGACGACGCACTTGTTCGGAGACTCAGATCGGCCAGATAGCGGTCATCATAAGAGTAGTTGACCGCTCCAATGACGCCTAATTCGCGAGTAACCGATTCTGAACCTGAAGGTCTGCCGTTCTCCTGATACTGCCTGGCGAAAGTTATGTCGTCGACACGATTATTGAGAAAACCCTGCGCAGTCATCCCGTGTGCGATATTAGACGTGGTAGCAAGGTTCCAGCCAACATTGGCAAGGATCATGTGCGACCCGAATACACCGGTATAATTAGAGGTAATGGAAGCATTAACAGATTTGGATTCGCCGTTGGAGATGGAGTAGGAACCGCGTTTGAAATAATCTTCGCCCGTCCAGTCATTGAAGCGAGTATGGTCGCCGGGATAGAAGTCTTCTCGTGAGTCATTGTTATAGGTGAAACCGAAACGGCCTATAATCTTGAGGTTCTTGATCGCTTGCCATTCAGCATAGAAGTTCTCCGTTATCTGGGCGTATTTTGAGAAGTTCTTTGTGCCCACTGTTGCATTGTATAACGGGTTGGCATAGTTTGTCGTCGTGCCGCCAGACCCGGGGGTCGAATAAGACCCCAGGAACCTTTTAAGGTTGCCGTTCTCGTCATATTCGGTCCAGTAAGGATTCAGTCTCGAAAAATCGCTGAAACTACCGTATGGTGAATCGTCGGCCCTGTTGAAAGCCACGTTAAGCATGTTTCTGAATATAATGTCTTTATATCTATACGAAAGGTTGATGGCACCGGAAACTGTCTCTCTGTCCGATCCCTTCATAACGCCAGCCACATTGTTATATGCAAAGTCAATGCTGTATCTCATTGCCGGGTCTCCGCCTTCGAGGTGCAGGGAGTGTTTCTGTCCTATGCCCACACGTAGGGGTTTAGAAAGCCAATAAGTGTTCACTCCCCTTTCGACTTCACTGAGCAATGCATTGTATTGCTCCTTCATGAATTGCTGCTGATCAATAGATGTGCGAGTAAAGCGTCCCGCGCCCAATTCTATCTGCAATTTTTCGGCCGCGTTGGCGAGGTTGTATGAGGTGAGGTCGGGGGCGTTGATGTTGATGTCTCCGGTATATGTGGCTTTCAGTTTTCCCATTTTCGGCAATATGGTTTCCACCACTACTACGCCGTTTGCAGCTTTCGAGCCGTATATAGCCTTTGCGGCAGCATCTTTAAGGATGGTCACCCATGCTACTCTGTTCATGTCGAGGTCAAATATCTGGGTAGCTGTGGCTTGGAAACCGTCAAGGATAAACAGCGGTTGGTTAGGGTTTCCCTCATAATCACCCTTAAGACTGGTAGTTCCCCTGATTCGCATGTCGGGCATACGGTTGGGGTCAGATCCGAACTCGACACTCTCCTGGACAATGAAGGATGGATCAAGGTTCTTGAGACTGGCTATGATATTCTGGTTGCCATAAAGCTTGAGTTTTTCGTTCGAAAATGTTAAGGCACTACCTGTAAAACTCTCCTTGCGACGTTCAAACATTCCGGTAACAACAACTTCTGTTACTTCAGCTTCAGCTTCTTCCAGAATTATATTTAGATCCTTTTCTCCCTTCATTCTTATTTCAAGGTTCTTTTTGCCGACACATGAATAACAGATTGTAGCATTTAGAGGAGTTTCTATTTCATAAAAGCCTTTGGAATCGGTTGCAACACCCTTAGTAGTCCCTTTGATCACAACTGTTGCTTCTTCAACTGGTTTGCCGGAAACATCCGTTACAATGCCTTTAAGAATGTGCTTAGCAGGCTGTTGTGGCTGCCGCTGACTCTCCCCTTTGGGTTGAACCACTATAACATCACCTTGAACCGAATGGGTGAAACCTGTACCGGCCAGGAAAACCCCTACACACCTTACGGGGCCTACATCTTTTAGATTTAGGG